>Ga0209190_1000123_pt1 | contig 52941 bp, 86 predicted proteins | sample M_140205_XF_Meta_FD_187315 | JGI IMG/M metagenome (GOLD analysis project Ga0209190, IMG submission 187315) | Freshwater microbial communities from Lake Montjoie, Canada to study carbon cycling - M_140205_XF_MetaG (SPAdes) (version 2) | ecosystem: Environmental > Aquatic > Freshwater > Lake... | reverse complement strand
GACGGGCCACGTACGCTCGCCGTAGGGCATCCTTCTGGCTGGGGCTCAGGGGTGCGGTGGTCTGCTGCACGAGGGCGACCGCCTCAGCCAACGACTCGGCCGAGTCGGCGGTGTTGATCTTCTGCATGAGAGCCCCCAGCGCTGGGGCAATGGTCGACTCAGTCTCTGCCCGTTCATAGTTCTGCGAGTCAGGGTCGGGGTCGTCGGTGGGTAGGGCAAGGGCTTGGAGTAGGGCAGTACGGAACGCGACTGACATCGCCTTAGGGACTGCCTTGTCTCCGTAGTCCATTGCCTCACCGATCACGGTCGCCGACAACGAGTCACCGGCTGGCCCAACGAACTGATACTCGACGGTGACGATGACGTGCAACGATGACTTGCCGCTACTGGTCGACGCTGGTGTCGCGTCGTATCCGATGACCCGAGGTAGGACGACGACCCCGTGTGTTCGTAGTGCTGGGCCGACAGCATTCAACACCGAGTCGATACCTCGGAAGTTGAAGTTCAGCCCCGTGTTCCGTTCGGTCTTGCGTACCTCGCGCACGTCAGCCATGACGGCTGCCAGTGCATGTTGGATGGTGATTGTGGTCATGCGTGGCTCCTAGTTGGTTTCGACGGTGTACGTGGTCTGCGATTGAACGATGGTGACACCGGGCACGATCTCCCCGGTCGTCGTGTCAATGACACCTGCGGTCCCCTCATCTTTGAGGCTGGCCTTGATCGCTGCCTTGTCCGGTTCAACCCGAACCCGTAGCAAGGTGGGCGAGTTCGCTTGCGCCCACTGCGTGAACGCTGCCACGTCGGACACTTCGACGTGTCGACTACCTGCTCGGGACTTAACCATGCCATAGGGCAGGCTGATCGACTTGCGGTCGTTGGTCTCACGTTCGGCCCGGGCGTACTCGACGAGGACACCGGTGAAGTAGTTCGTGTCGGCGATCAGGCCACCACTGGCGTGGAGGTGCCATGACTCGATGCGTTCGATCTCGACACGAGCGAGAGCGTCGATCTCGGCCTGTCGCTTGCGTAGCGACATGAGTTTGCGCATCGCCCACGTGGCCTGCTGGTCGTCAGTGATGGTGAACCGTTCACGTTCAGCCGGTGGCATGGCCAGTATCTCAGGGTCGGTCAGGTCGTAGTCGATCGGGTCGACTGGTTCTACGCTCATGCCGTGGCTCCTTCGGTAGGTGGTGGTGTGACGGTACTAGCAGGGTCCGACAGTTCGTGGGCGTTCAGTTGACGAGCCGTATTCGATGCCTGCTCCCACCCGGTCTTCGTCTTGGGCCACACGTGAGGCCCGGTCTTACTGGTCTCAGCCTTACCGGGGATAGTGGCGTCCCAGAGGATCACCCGCTCCCCCCACATCGTCGTGCTGATGTGTGGCCAGTACCGGTCACTAGCCAACCGGACCCACGTGAATGATCGGCGGCTCATGTCGTCACTGCCCAGTACCCGTAGACGGTACGTGAGCCATTACGTGACGGGTCGTAGGTGTCGTGTACGACCCCGTCGATGAGGACAGAGATGTGCCGCGACAGGGACAGCAGGTAGGTGCCGTCATTGGGCAACTCGTCGGCTCGCATGTGCACGGTCGTACCTGAGCCGATCTGCATGATCGGGTGCCACGTCCAGCCGAGGTCTGTCATCAGCCGCCGGATCGTTGGGATGTGTACACCGGTGCGAGGGTGTGACCGTTTCTTTCGACCGGTGGGGCGCTCACGTTTCGCGTATTCGATGATCGTGTTGTACGTATCCACGTACGACATGCCGGTGGCTATCGAGATCGACCGACAGGTGCAGTCGCCAGTGTGCCCTCGATACCCAGCGGCGGTGCGCCCACCGTCGTCGTAGACCCACGGCAACCCGCTCATGCGGTCACCTCGCCGTGATATGCGGGGCGACCGGAGCCGGTGCAGTTGGGTGGCGGGCCGTCAAGGGGCGAGTGAACCACTCGGCTGCTGCCTCGCCCGGGGTGCATGGTCATCGTGCCGTCCTTGCGGAGTGGCTTGACTTGGCCGCAGGTCGGGCACTGCCCGTGGGTAGGCTCGCTCATGCGGTCACCTCTTGCGCGGCACGGGCAACCTTCGCGTAGACCCGATCAACTACCGGCCACCCACCTTTCGGCAACATGGAGTCATCCTCATCAGTCTGTAGGTCGGCGTATCCCAGCATCACTATCGCCAACAGTGCTTCGGCCTCGCGATTGCCCAGCGTGATCCGACAGCGCTTGCTCATGCCGTCACCCCCCGAGCACTGGTGCCACAGTCGATCGCCGTGCACGATGCCTCGTTCGCGAGGTCGGCGACGTCAGACCACCGACCCTCCCGAGTGGCCGTCTCGATCTCACGCAGCAGGGCTCGCAGTTCCTTGATGTTGGCACGAATCTCCTTGCGTGCTTCGGCTGTGGCGCTCATGCCGACACCTGCACGTTGCTCGTGGCGGTGAACACGCTCTCACCGTCGGCGGTACGGAAGCCGATGCGCGGCTTGTCGTACGAGTCGATCCCTACCCACGTGACGACACCGGTGGTGCCGTGGGGGACCTTACGACCCTTGACGACGGTCACCGTGGCACCCTTGACGATCTCACCCTCTGATGCGCGGTAAGCCTTAAAGGCGGCGTAGGACTCGACGTGCTCGGGGTTGCATTCGTGGCCCTGCGACCAGCATGCGATGCGGGTGTTGTCGCGCAGCAGGTTCAGCGTGCGGCCGTTATCCATGCGGCCGACTGACCACCCGCAGCCGTCGCAGGTTCCGATGCGGGCTGCGTGGCGGTGGCCGCTGGCGCCCATGCAGGGTGCGTAGACGTTGCCGGGGCGGGCGGTGAAGCCCGGGCGGGGGGTGTGGGTGGTGGTGTTCATGGGTGGCTCCTTCGGGTGGGTGATGCTGACATGACCCAACTTAGGGGGGGTTAGGGGATTATGTCAAGCACCCGAGGTAGATCAGTCCCCCCAACCTCGCAACGCCCCCACCAACACCACCACCACGGCAATCCGCGAGTTGAGATCAGCGAATCCGCGAGTTGAGATCAGCGAATCCGCGAGTTGAGATCACCTTTAGCCAACAACAAACACCCCACGACGATCACGGGATCACACGGAACCCATACCGCGACCCTAAGGCCGACAACGACTTCAGACCCGGCACCCCATTCGCATCCAGACCCGAGTAGCCCAACGACACCTGCCACCGCTTGTAGGCAGCCCGAGTATAGGGACCGAACACGCCCGGGCCACTGCTGTAGTCGAGGGCCACTGCCTTAGCCAACGCTCGCTGCACGATCAACACCTGCGGACCCGATCGACCCGGCTGCACCTTCGACACCGATACGACAACCACCGGAGCAGGCGTCGGTGTCGGCCCCTCGGGTCGTGTCCCGTCTGGTCTGATCCCCAACTTGGCGACTACCCGGTTCACATCGCTCTGCGTCGTTTCAGGCTTCAACGCGAAGTGCATCCAGTCGTAATTACTGGGCACCCCATATGACCCGCCGAGAGCCTTGGCACCACCCCACATCACGACCTCGTACCGGGCGAGAATCACACGAGCGGCAGCAGCCTTCGGACCATCCCACCAGTCATAGTTGTCGGGACCCTGAGCACCCTCATAGGAGGCTCGGCAGTCGATGGCTGAACCAGACGAATGGTCACTCCAGCGAGCGGCTGCCCGCGCCTGCCGGTAGTCGTACCCGTCGACGTCGTCCCGGTTCACGAGCGGGTGGATCGTGTGGTGGTAGTCGAGGGCGAGACTGACGAACAGTGGTGCCAGTGAGGCACGAAGGTAGGCCACACACGGTGTGCCCAGTATCTTCAACCGCGTCAGACGCGGATCATCCCACGGCGGGTTATCGAGCACCGGCCACCCATTGATCGACACCGGCATTGCTAGCCGACCTGACTCGGGTCGATCTCGATCTCTTCGACAGCGTGACCAGTGAGGCGTGGCACGATCGCTTCACTAGCCAACGATGGGCCAGTGTTACCCATCCCGGCAGAGACGATACTGGACAGCACCGACAGCAGCGTTGCGGTCAGGGCGACAGCAGTGACCTGCTGCCAGTCGACTGTGAGGATCGTGGTCTGCCCGACAGCGAGCATGGCGAGCAATGATTGTGCGAGGGTCTTGATGGCCCGTTCGGCCACTGCCCTCCAGAACGAGGCGGTCCACATGGGTACGGGTCTCCTATCGGTAGAGTGCGGCCCACGTGGCCGCGTCGATAACACCAGAGGGTCGCAGATCGGAAGCGCCCTGCAATCGTCGCACGGCTCGCACCATCGCATAGCCGTACACGCCCGACACCTTGCCGTCGTACAGACCGAGGGCGGTCAGTCGTTGCTGTGCTGTGGACACGTGCTCACCTCGATCACCTGATTCCATAGCACGGCGGGCAGGGAACGGGGGAGCCGACGGTTCCGTGGCGTCTCGCGGTGGCGTGGGTGGGGTCACCTTACGAGTCGGGGCCTTACGAGTCGGGGCCTTACGAGTTGTCACATTACGGGTAGGCACAACGGCCACCTCCAGATCAGGGTCAGGTCAAACGGTTCACTGCTCATCGTAGCCCGAGGATCAGACGACAGGGGTGCTAGAGACGTTCACGACCCGGGTCATACCCGGTTCGCCCGGGACCTTGTAGATGGTCACCTAGTTGACGGGCGTGCTCAGCGAAGGCGACAGCGATGTCACCTTGACGCCTGACAATCGTATCGACTTGATCGTGCATCGCACAGACTTGATCCTTCAACGATGACCCCCCGTTCCTCTTCAACTCGCCGTCGATGGCGTTCAATCTTTCCATCACACCCGGCACGCGATCCCTACCCACATCCCCATCCTCACCGTCCCAGTCGCGAGCAAACTTCTCCCACCAGTGCATAAACGCTCTGGCCCGCCAATACATGGGCCGCAAGAGAACCCCCAAGGCGGTCACTGTTGCGGCGAGACCACAGACGAACCAGAAGACGTCATCAATACCGACGCCATCTTGCACACCAATATCTGCGAGGATGCTCATCACTAAGCCGGGTCCGGTCTTGGGCCGACCCAGCGACCGTACAGATATGGTTGAGCGGCGGTTCCGATGTTGGTGACGTTGCCGTTGACCAATGACTGGACGCGCATCGTCAAGACGTCGGCAGCCGACAGGTACATGTACTTGCTGAGGTGGGCGCCGACGAACCCGGTGACCGCCCCGACGGGCGTGGAGGCGTAAGCGTTGGACTGAATCACGGCACCGGCCGGAGGGGTGGCGGTCCAGAATGAGACGCGGGCCGCGTTGGCCGTGCCGCCCGTGTTGCTAAGCAACCAACCCCCACTGACCTGATACAACCCGGGCGTCACGATCACAACATCCGTGGAGGTTCCGGCGTGTACGCCGTCAGTGTCGGCGTCCTCCGTGTCCCACGTGACCGCATACCATGTGCTAGCGGTGGTCAGCGTGGTCGCGGTCACTGATTGGCGGAGCGAGAAAAATGGGAGTTGCGTCTGTGTTGCGCCCGACCCGAAGATGCTGCTCACCGCAATCAGGTCAGCACCGAACCGTTGGACGATAACGGTCTTGCCGACTACGGGCACCACCTGATTAGTGAAGAACACGGCAGCAGTGTTAGATGTTGAACCCTTCAACCTGACCGTCAAAGTATTGCCAGTATCGAACGAAACAATCGTCGCGAGGGCAAGTGAATCGTAGGCCGTCTGATTCCGGTATGCGTTGGCGAAGTCGCGAATCTCTTTGCTCACAACGTCCTACTCCTGCCGGTCACTCTCATCACACCAGTGGGTTCTAAGGGCATATCAATAGTGTCCACCAGCATGTTGCTGATGAACCCCAGACGTGATGACTGCACTTGCACAACGTCGCCGACATCCATCGCCGGATTCGGCACGATACTGAACTCTAGAGGCTGACCGACAACTGTTGACAGCAAGGTCTGCGCCACGGCGGTCGCTTGTGCTTGGGTTCTGACGTAGGACGAGTCGATGGTTTCCGGTTGCTTGCCGAACACTGACGCGCTGTTAGTAGGCGAGGAGGAGGAGGTGTCGTACACGTCTGATCGGAATGAGCCGGTGCCAATGTTGGTCCCGCTGAGTTGGATGCCGTTCCGTACTGCTGTTCCGTCGAGGGTGCGACTGACATCGACCACAACATTCGTTGACCCCTCCAAGTACGTCCACGTCGGCGTCGCCAACGCATCCATCGATGGTATCGACACCGTCGTCACAACACCTAGATGACTGATGTACGCCTCCTGCCCAGCAGCAAGGGCAAGGTCACATATTGTTTGCCACGGGTCCTGATCCATGAGGACGTATTTGCTGTCGATTGTGTACGTCGATGCGGCCAGTGACCTAGGGTAGGCGCGTGCCGTCCCGTCAAGGTTGTCCAGCACATCACTGATTGCCTGATTGATCGTTCGGCCACTGGTCAGGGTCAGCACTGATGAGAATCGCTGTCGCGAGATGTAGGCCGCTCGATCATCACCGGTGATATCAATCTTCACCCCACCGCTAGCATCTGTGCTCAGGCTTACGCTGGCGATTCTGAAGACGCCCTGCTGGAGGGTGTAACTCGTGCCCGTGGCGGGGTCAGTGACGATCTTGCTGACCGTAATCTCAGACCCGTACGGTGCTAGTAGAGCATTAGTGCCGACTGGTAACAGAGCCCCAGTAGTGTCGACTGTGGTCATGGAGAGGCTCCTCCTGATCGGCCGAGTCGCATCGACCGTTACGCTGCCTGAGACGATGGGGACATCAGCAGACTGCCCCTTCAGTTCTACCGTTGCCGTAGCAGAAGCGACGTAAGACGACCGGACCAACGCCGCGAGTGTTGTGTCAGTGGACAGTGCCATATCAGGGGGCACTCACTTCCACATAATCCAACGAAACACGGTACACGGGCTTCGTGCGATTACCCTCAACCTGATATGACCTCTGCGTGATGCGTATGTACCTCTGATCGCCGAGCGGGTCCTGTACTAGCAAGGTCTGCTGAGCAACAATCAGTGGCTCCAACAACACCCAAGCAGACGTGCCCACCACCGCAATATCGACCTGACCATCCTTGCCACCGAGAACGCCAGACACGGTCACCGCTGTGCTGCGACCGTAGGGCCTGAACACCCCTACCTCCTCCACTCGGGTGATGCTCAGGTTCTGGGCTTGCACCAGTACGCCACCCTGATTCAGGGTCGGGGAGAGGGGTGCCTTCAGCCACCAGTTGTTATCACTCACCGGAGTACCCGTCACACCCGTACCCGTCGTACTGACCGTCTGCAGAGTATTGATACCCACGGCGACCGTACGATAACGCAACAACGTCGAGTCACGGTCGGCCTCGTAATCGGTCACCGTCGTGATGAATGATCCGCTAGGCACCAGCCCCGTTCCGTTCCGAACCGCAGCCCACGTTGTGCCCCCATCTTCAGATCGTTGCACTGTGAATGTCTGAGTACCTGCGCCGTAGGCAGCACCCGTGGAGGTCAGCAAGAACGCCTGCGACCCCGCTTGCCAAACTGCTGTCGTCGTCGGGGCCGTCGGCGCCACGAGCGCAAGTGTGAACGTGTTGAACGATGATGCCGTGCCACTACCCCAAGCCCCGTACTTAACGGTGGCAGTCGAGGCAGGCAAGCCGAAGTATCCCGAGAACGGGTTCACCCCGGTCGTGACATAGCAGTAGTACAACGTCGCATTGAGCAGGTCAACGCCGACGGTGACACTATTCGAAGCGCTATAGACAACACCTGAATCCCAGACGAGACCGGTCGTTGAGGTTGACGGGGTGGCCGTGGGGGTCGTGAATATCTTGACCTGAAACGCGACCTGCCCGTAATAGTCGGGGTGCACATGCGTCCAAGAGATCGTAGGACGTGTCGTCGCTAGGCTGCTAGGGACGGGGAGAGCGGAGAGGTACGGACTAACCCCTAGGACAACGTCAGCCCACAGGTCATAGAACCGCGTGCGTACTGTTGACAGGGACTGGTCATAGAACCACAACCGTGTCACGTTAATCGCGGACGTCGTCCACGGAATAGTGCCACCATTGTCCTGATCCCAAGGCCCCGCAACTGTTGCTGTAGATGCAGAGTCAATCTGCTTGTCCCAATCAATGTTGGCAAACCCTGCCGCTGGGGCCGAACCGCCAATAGTGCCGTCGTACTGATATCCGGCACCGGAAGTGGGTGAGTCATACCCCAGTTGCATTGAACTGAATGTGGGGCTAGGCGACCAAACACCCGCCCGTATACCTAGGGCATAGATGTATTGAGTGGCTGCGGGTGCAGCGATATCTGACGTGTTGTACGCGAGTTGATAAGGGTTGCCGATGGCAGGCTTGTTGACGTAGGTCGTGTTGAGGTTGTCGCTCACGGCTGTGGTGAGACTTGTCGTACCCACTGCCGTGAAACCGTCATTGCTGTACACACTGTTCGGTCGGATGGTGACAATCGGATAAATCGCCATCCCCTCTGACCCGACGGTCGTGCTAACCACTTGATCGCCTGTGACCCCTGTCGTTGCTGCATTGAAGGTGAGCGACGGAAGCGTGGTCCCACTGCCAGTCTGCACCGTCGCAGCAACCCCTAAGAGATTACTGACCGTGAACGTGTTGGCGGCGACAGCGGTGATGAAGAAAGAGCCATTATTGCCCGCAGCGCCCATGCCAGTGATGGTCACGTACTGACCGACAGCGAATCCGTGTGCTGCACTCGTGTACGTTGCGAGTGGTGTTGCGAATGTGACCGTGGTGATCGTGCCGACCACTGTGGCCCCACTTGTAATAGCCGAGGCGGTGCTCAGACTGATACCCGTCAAGGCTCGCACTGAAGAGCCTACGACTCGGACAGTCTGCCCAGCGATAATGCCGTGGACATAATCGGTGCTCACCACAACAGCGGCGGCCGACGTACGATAGATGCCGGTGACCTGCGCCATCAGACACCCTCCACGATGATCGCTAGCCCATAGTCGATCATGCAATTCAATTGCACAATCTCGCCGCTGGTTGTCGGTGTCACCAGTTCCCCGGCGGTGTAAGCGTAGCCCGCGCCGTTGGTGCTGTCGCCACCAACGCAGTCCTCTATGATCCTGTAGGTCGTCACTTGGCCGCCTCTCTTGCAGCGGCAGCGAGTGCCTTACGAACCGCCACGTCTACGACGCCCCTGATCGCCGTCCTATCACCGGCTCGGACGCCGTCTCCGAAGTTGATGACGATGCCACCAGATGCGACGGTGATCTTCGTGTTGACTACGCCTCGTGCCTGCGCCCCAGTCATCCCGTACTGCGATTGACTGGCGGCGTCGCCTACAACTCCCCCGGCGGTCACGAGTTCTCGCTGCGCCTGATTGACTTGCGCCACCCCGGCCGCGCCACCCTTGGCGGTGTTGAGGATGGCCTGCGCGATCTGGTCACCTTGTATCGGACCGGCAGAGATGATGTCTTGGAGGACTGCGTTGTTGAGTCCTAGTTTCCTCAACCGTTGGAGGTCTGATCCGAATGCCTTGATCGCCCCCAACTTTGCCTGCATGTTGCCAAGGATGTCAGTGATCCCCGGTGTCGCACCATCGGGTAGAGCGATAGACGTTATGCCGCCGAAGCCTTTCATTGCGTCTCGTACACTCGTGAACAGGTCTAACGCGTTGCGTGCCTTAGCCTTGTACCTGTCCAGAGCGGCGGCGGCGGCCTCAATACCAGCAGTGAGGAACTGACGGTCGAAGTCTTTGCCCGCATTCTTGGAGGCAGCGAGCGCGTCGGCATAAGCCCACTGGGCACGAGTCAGATCACGCAGCGCCTGTGCCTTATCTGCTGGGGTCTTCGCCTCTCGCACCGCCTTGTTCGCCGCCTTCACTGCGGCGAGGGCGTCAGCGGCTGCCATCTTCGCTTCCTGCACCACCCTGCCCCGTTCCTTGCTGATACCAACCTGAAGGCCCAGAGCGATCATTCGTCCGACATAGATCGTCGCCTTCGACGGGGACGACACCTGCGCCCCAGTCTTCACGGCCGCAGCAGCCCGAGCACCCATCGCTCGTGCTGCTGCTTCGACGGCAGGCGTCTGTCGAGTGATCTCTGTGGTGACACCAGTAGCGAGACCACCGGCAACCGTCTTGGCGGCGGCATCGACAGTGGGCTTCGCTGACTTCATCCCGTCGGCTATCTTCGTCCCTGCCGTGGCCCCCGCCTTGTGGACGTCGAGGTTCTTCTTGTTCAGTGCGGCCTGCGCCGCATTGGCGTGCTGCTTGGCTGCCGCCGTGGATTTCGGTAGTACACCAACCATGCCTGCCGCATAGTTGATCCCGAGAGCCTTGCCCGCCGTCTTAGCCTCGGGCGGCCCGTTGACCAGCATCTCTTTCCCAGCGAGTCGCATCGACTCACCGATGCGGTCACCTTCGGTACTGATCTTGTCAGCGGCACCCTTCATCGCTGTGGTTGCTGTGCCCTTGAAAGTGTCTAGCGCCGACTTGGCCTCGCCCAACTTGTCACCGAGACCGGGCACCCATGAGAACGCCGTCTCAGCGGCTCCGAGAATCCCAGACGCGAAACTGATGAACGCATTCACCACGGGGATTGTGACATTGTTGATAACGAATGGGGCCACCTTTGCGAACACTTGAATGAGGCCACCGATGCCCGCCATCGTCAGCCCAATGGATCGGCCGAGCAGGTTGGCTAGCACTCCCGCTAGTACAACAATCACCGGAGACAGGGCTTCAAGGATGGGCGTCAAGATGGTCCCCATCAAGGTGACCATCTGCCCGACCATCGGGAGTATCGGAGTGATCGCGGCCACGATCGGCATCAGAGCGTTCACCACTTGAATAAGAGCATCCCCAACGATCAGCAAGATGGGAGCCGCAGCCTTGAAGATCGTCTGAATCAGTTCAGCGAGGGGTGGCAGTAGTGGTGCCACTGCCGTCAGGATCGCCCCGATCAGTTTCGCGATCACCGCCAGTACCGGTGCAAGGATTGGACCGATAGTGCTGGCGAGGTCGGCGAAGATGGTGGCAATCAGTGTGAGAGTCGGAGTCATGGCTGTGATGACACTGACCAGTGCACCACCGACGATGCCAGCGATCGAGGCGAACGCTTCAGTCAATGGGCCGAGCACTGGTGTCAGTGCTGTCAGTACCTGCGTGAAGGCACCACCGAGAATCCCGACGACCTTCCCTAGTGGGGGGCCGATCTGGGCGAACACTGGGCCGAGGGTCTTCGACAGGTCACTGATGACCGGCAGCAGTGAGGCTCCGATCACCTCCTGAAGGTTCTCGAACTGGGTGCTGATCTTCTCGATCGGAGATGCGGAGGCGGCGGCGACGCCCTTCACCTTGCCCTCGACCTTGTCGAGGATCACCTGCTGCGCACCGAGTAGGTCACCCGACTTCTGCATGGCCTTGATCTTCTTGGCCTCGCCGTCGGTGAACTTCACACCCGCTCGTCCGAGTGCTGTCATCCCCTTCGTCGGATCGTTCAGTGCCTTGCCTAACATCTTGGAGGCACCCTCGATGCTGGTGAACCCAGTGGCTGCGAGGTCGACGGCCGCAGCAGAGGCTCGGTCGAACACTGCTGCCTGACCTGTGCCAGCGTTGGACACCTTCTGGAAGGTCAGGAGCAGGTTCATGCCCGACTGGATTGCCTCATCATCCTTGCCGGTCTTCTCACTGATCGACGTTGCCAACGCTGCGACCTGAGTGGAGGTGACCTTCGCCGCACCTCCGGTGTTCCTGATGATCTGTGCTGTGGTGTTCGCAACAGCCGCCGACTCTTGCGCCTTCTGCGCCGTCTTACCGAGAGCCATACCCAACATGCCGACACCGACTGCCGCGACCCCGGCAACCATCATCCCTTTGCCGAGTACCCCCATCGCGCCGCCAGTCTTCTTGGCGCTGCCCGCCATCCCAGCCATGCCCGCCTGCGCCGCAGTGGTCTGCCCAGTTAGACCAGCAACCGATCCGTGCACCGTGATGGGGTGCTTGGCGTCAGCCTGCAACGCATCGAGGTGACGGTTGGCTGAGTCGACGGCATCAATGAACGGTCGAGTGTTGGCATCTAGTGACTGGTCCTTGGACTTCACTATCTCGGTCTGGAATGAGTCGAGGTGCTTGTTCGCATTGTTCACGGCAGCGATGAACGGGTTGGTGTTGACGTCGATCGACTGCTTCCGAAGTGTGTCCGTCTCACGCTTCAGATCGTCAGCAGCACGTGAGGCTGACTGCATCCCTCGCGTGAACGACGAGACGTCGGCGGTGATCTTGGCACTGACCTCGGCAACTGTGCTCACCGGTTGACGTCACCTCCTTCTGCTTCGTCGCGCCTCTGCCTCAGCCTCCACGTTCCTCAACTGCCACAGTTGGAACCACTCGGTCAACTCGTAGGCCGTAACCGGTCGATGACCGGGAGAGCCGTAGAGCAGTTCGCCAACTGTCCTGCCCAACCTCTCTGCCAACTCAAACAGCGCCCGACGCTCTTGGTTGACTAAGAGTCTTTTCCCGCTGCCTTCGTTGCCTCATCGGTCATGCCAGACAACTTGAGCCCGATGGTGGCGACCCGGTCAAGGGCTGCCCCTGACTTGGACATCAGCAGGTCCCGGTCAGCCTCGTCGAACAGACGCTCGCCGGTGGCCGGGTCGTGTGCGGTGGCGATGACGACCTCTGGGTAGAACTTGCTGAACGACACGCCACCGTCAGGGTTGACGGCTCGCTCTAGTAGGCCAGCACGATCTGCACCACTCATCCCCTTGATGAGTAGGTCACAGTCCCATTCGGGGACGGTTAGGGTCTCGGTGGGGATGTCGTCGGTGGCGAGAATGCGGTCACGAAGGGACACGGGGTACTCCTTGATCTGGGCCACTAGGGCACGGTTGGTCATTGCGGGGTGATCTAGAACGTGGTGCGAGTGATGGCACCGGTGCACTGGAGGTCGAGCGAGAATGTGACGACGTCGCCGACACCAGCACTGACCTCGTAGCCGGTGACGATCGTCTCGCCTAGGTACTTGATACGAGACACCGCTGAGCCTTCGGGTCCGTACACGAATGATGCGGTCGAGATGGTAGTGCCGACATCGAGGGCGGCGATGACGGCCACGATCTGCGCGTCAATGGTGGCGTCGTACATGCCGCTGACACTGATCGTCGCATCCTGTAGACCGACGATGTACGTCTTGGCGGTATTACCGAAGGCGGTGGTCTCACCGGACTCGATCTCGCGAGGGAATGAAACCTCGTTCACGTAGGACGAGATGTCGACCAGTGTGCCCGAGGCGTTGTCGATCTGGAGGTACTGACCCTTACCGTGACGGAAAGTGGGCATGACTGTTTCTCCTTGTTGTTAGCGGCGAGCGAAGGCGACGGAATAGGTGATGGAACCCGAACCTGCCGCCGTGGTCGCAACGGCTCGGAGGTAACGGTTGACGGTGGTCCCTGCTGCGACGGTGTTGCGTTGCCCTGACAGGGTGGAGGCGATCACACTGGTGAACGTGGTCAGGTCGACCCACGTCGAGTTATCGGTTGAGTGTTGCACCTTGAGGGTGGTCGCACCCGACCATGTGTTGACGGTGACGTGAAGGTTCGCTGATCCACCGTTGGCACTGCTGGCCGTGTTGTCTTGTGATGTGCCGTTCGTGGTGGTGGCTGTGGTGACGACGGTGGCACCGGCGAGAACGAGTCCCGAGTCCAGTCCGCCGTCGCACTGGAAGTCGGCTGAGATTGCGACGACGTCACCGACGGCGGCACTGACCTCGTAACTCGTCGTGTCGACGGCTGCGAGTAGGGCACGCCGTCCGGTGGTCAGACCTTCGACGGCGATGGTGAGAGTGTCATCACCGACACCGGTGGCGGCTGCTTGCATGACCGTGTCGATGGCGTCGGTGGACTGGCCATCGAACAGACCCGAGGTGGACACGGTGGCATCACGTAGCCCGGGGATGTACGTCTTGGCTGAGTTGCCGAACGTGGTGGTCTCGCCGGTCTCAATCTCAGCCGAGGCGGTCGCCTCGTTCAGGTACGTTGACAGGTTGTACTGATTGAACAAGACAGCAGTCGTCTTGCCGTGTCGGAAGGTGGGCATCTGGGCTAGACCTCCTCGGGCTCGGTGACAGCCTCAGACGGCCCTACGGGCGTCGAGGGGTCTGGGGTGGTGTCGAGGTCAGGTTCGCCGATGTCGCGCTTCTGTGACCCCTTAACGGGGCGGGAGGGGGCTACTGGTTCGATATGCCCCTGCTCGACGAGCCACTTCACCGACTTCGCGGGGATCGCCTCGGTCACATCACCCGGCTCGCACCTACCGCCCGGGTAGTCGAGACCGGTCAGGACTCGATACTGCTGACCCATGCTCATCCCTTCCCTGCGACGACATGCGTCGCCCCGCTCCGTCAGCGGGGCCACTGGGGGCACGTCAGGGATGAGACGGGAACGGGGCCACTGGGGCACGACCGGTCCAGCGTAGCACGGGTGAACAGTGTCAAGACATGACACGACCCCGACAGGAGCCACCGGCCGGGGTCGTGTCTCTCGCCCGTGCCACTGTCAGCGGCGGCACCCGAGGGCGAGATGTCGCACCTACCGGGACGGGGGAGAACCAGCCGGTGCGACACGTGTGTGGAGTTGTGGTCGTGCTCGCTTACTGTACCTCAGTCAAGACGACATGCCCGACGTCGACAGACCAGAACCCAACCCGGTCCAGTGCCATCACGAACTCGTCATCGCCAAGACTGTCATCGACGAGAGCGTCGATCAAGATGAACGCCCGATCACTGAGAGCACGGCGCATGGCGGCGACGTCGACGACCGGGTCGAACTGTTGCGCTCGTATCTGGTCGAGCAGAGCAGTGGCTGACGTGGCCGACTGGGACGACCCGTCAGGCCACGTCACCCGCCACTGCCCTGACCTCAACATGCCCCTAGGCTACCGCCTTGCCGACGATGCCCATGCTGTCGCAGATCACGCCACGCCGCACCCGCAGATACGACCACTCTGGTACGACGTCGAGCCAGTCCATCTCGACACCAGCGGCGAGGGTTGCATCGTCGAGCAGGTCGATTGTCGAGGCGAACACGAACGACCCGTCGACCGTCTGACCGATCGCCAACGGTGACCCACTGACCCGGGCCAAGTTCAGGTCTGAAGACCGTCCACGTCGACGGTCGACCCACGCGAGAGCAGCACGTCCGTCGAGCCGGTCCAGTACCTGTTCGGGTCGGAACCGCGTGGTGCCCAGTAGGGCGAACGCAGCCTCACTGTCGACCTCTCCGCGCCGCTCAACCCCGAGGGCGGCGAACAGCGCGTCATCATTGTCGAGGTGACCGTTGTGGACCCCAACGATGGGACCGTGGCTGATCGGGTGATTGTTCAGCGGGTTCTCTGGGGACCCTTGTGTCGCATAGCGAGTGTGAAGGATCGCCGTGATCGTGGTGGCGGGCATCGCGGCAAGGTGACCTGCCTCGATGTACCGGCGAGCCCTGACCGCTCGCTTGCTGACCCTGACCACTGGCACGCCACCCGCGTGCTGCACCCATGCAGCACCGGTCGCGTCACGACCTCGCTCCTCGATGGCGTTCAGCAAGGTGGTCGAGAGAACACGGGGTGATACCCGCTCGGTGGTGGTGAAACTGAATCCTGCGATACCGCACATGTTGGTGGCTCCTTCGTGGTGGGGTCGGGTGGCTCAGACCGTGACGGTCTGGGCGCGGTGGTTGAGGTAGGTGGCGGCGGTGGGGTCCATCAGGTTCGCGGCGGTCATCTTCGTGGTCAGTGCTGTGATGTCAGCCTCGACGTCGAGGTCACCGATACGGACGGCAGCATCGACCATCGCCATCACGAACTGGACCCACGCGGCTGCCTTTTCGCCGTTCAGTGACCCGGCGTGCTGACGGAACTCGATGGTGCCGTACTTACGAAGCGAGACGAGGTTCACGGTCTTGTAACGGTCGCTGTAGAGGTACGCCTTGTCGGTGCCCGATTGCACGTTGCTCTCGATGCTGCTGATCTCGTAAGACCGGTAGGCACCGTAGAGGGTGCCTGCGGTGGTCGAGCGACGTGATTGCGGGTGCACCGTGTCGATGGCCTGCTGGTTCTTCGTGTAGTTGGCGACGACCCGGTACACGGCGGCGGCGTCGAGGTCGTTGGCTCCAATGTGAACGTGCATACCGCACGAGCGGTTGACTGTCGCACCAGCCGCCCGTAGGGCATCCATCACGCGAGTCACTTCGGCGAGACCATCGTGGCCACGCATGATCGGTGAGACGACCTCGCAGGTGGTGTCGTTGTGGCCGCCAGCGTCGACGAGTGACGTGTCGGAGACGACCTTCCAGTGTGAGGTGACCGTGTGGGTGTAGCCCTCGTCGCGGGCGTTGATACCGGCGGCGCGGAGGGCTTGGGTCGCCTCGTAGCGCGTCAGACCGACGCACTCGATCTCGATACCGAACGTGCGACCCATGAGACCATACGAGAGGCGGCGGGTCATGGCCGAGGTGAGTGCCTGAGACACGGCACCGCTACCTGCGAAGCCGAGGGTCGAGACGATCTGACCGAAGGTGTAGCCCTGCTCACGTAGGCGCAGTGCCTGATCCTGTCGGGCGTGGGCTGCGGCGCGGGTGGTGGTGGCGGTCATGTTGGTGGCTCCTTCGTGGTGGGGTGGCTGCCCCGGCGGGTCTTGCTGACATACCCCAACTTAGGGGGGGTTAGGGGTTGGCGTCAAGTCTGGGTTCCCACCGCGTGTCCTACGACCCACCCCGTACCCGTCACGGGTCCATGATGTCCCCCCGATCTCTGGCCGCCCGTTCCTCTCGCACCATCGCCAAGGTCAAGAAGTACCCGATCGCATCCAGCACCGTGTCGGCCTTCGGCTTGTGTACCTCGCGAGCAATCTTCACCCCGACCATGCAGAGAGCCACCTGCTCGGCAGTGACATCACAACCGAGGATGGCCGACCAGATCAACCCCGCTCGACTGAAGTCATCGAAGGGATGCCCGTATTCCTCGTTACGATCACCGCACACCAGTGAGGCTGCGTGCGCAGCAATGTCACGAGGGTCGGACAGGTGATGACTCACGACCCACCACTAGCAGGGTGACCCGACGTTCTCGAATGCCGGTCTGCTTGCATCTGCGACAGTGACCTGCCGCGCATCTTTGCCCGCGACCCCGGGTGATTGTTGGCCACGATCCCCACCGCCTCAGGTCCATAGATTGCCAGCAAGTCCGAGGCCGCCTGATCGACGAACCCCGCCTCAATCATCGCCACCTCATCAGGGAACACGTCAGCCCGACGATCGCCAGAACGGATGTGCTTGTCCTGACGACCGCCATATGAGTACACCCAACGGAAGTTGCTCGGCGGGTCAGGCTCGACCAGTTCGTGAAACAGTCGGACCTCCTTCGTGTAGGCGTAGAAGGTGACCTGCGGTGCCGACCGGATCACCCGTAGCCATGCCGCCAGATAGGCAGCCGACAAGAAGTCACCCGCATCATGGATACGCACGTGCGCCTCCGCGTAACGCTTGTGCCTCAACTCGGCAGTCATCGCCTGTTCCCACCCGTCGAGGTCGTCGACGATCATCAGCAGGTTGCGAGTGTGGGCAGCCCGCACATTGCTGAACCGGTAAGCACCACGCAACGCATAGCACAGGTCGACGCAGGCACCGGCTGACGGGCACGCATTGATCGTGCGACCGTCAGGGGTGTCGACCACCCATGCAGGGATGCTCCACGTGTACACCCGGTCACGTCGCAGGTCCGTGTTGTTCGCCGTCAGCAGACGACGAGTCACAGCACGGCGAGGTCGGCCAACCTTTGCCCCGGGTAGGAGGCGAACGTCAACACCCCCGGCGTCGATGTCTCCCCGCTGGTCATCCGCCACCATTCACTCCCTCCGTCGAGCGCAGGGCATTGCACCCACACGCAGCCACCCCAGTCTGCCACTCGCAGGTGATGGTAGTGACCCGACACGAGGATATCGACGTCGCCGATGGGCTGCTTACCGCCAGCGGCTCGCTCATACCATCGACGCAACTTCAACTCAGCAGAGCCTGACTCGCGGGCCACGTGGCCGTGTGTCACCCCCACGATCCACCCGGCGGCAGCAGCAGTCACCGTCAGGTGGTCGGGGGCGATGATGATCTGCACATGCCCGAATGTCTCAGGGTTCGCGGCCAACACCTCACCGACCTGCTCGACGACCGCGAGGTCATCATTGTCGCCGAGCGTTGTGTACGCCTTGCCGCGACTGTTGCGGTTCTCCCCGTGGTTACCGCCGACGGCCAGCAAGATCACCGAGCCGAAGAGTCGCGACCATCGCATCAGTGCGTCACGTAGTAGTCGTCGGGTCACCCTCATCTGCTCTCGTCTATCCAGTTCGACCCCGAACGTCTGCATGGCATAGAAGCCGACGCACCCTTCGACCGAGTCACCCGTCCACTCGATCATCAGTGTGCCCAGTGGTCGACCTATCTTGCGTAGTTCTCTGACCCGTCGTTCGACATCGTCGATCGCTTGTCGCACTCGGATGATCGTGCCACGTAGACCATCGCCGTCAGCCTTCCCGATCTGCCAGTCCCCGAGCACGACATGGAACACGCCATCGCCGAGGGGGGCAGGCTTACGTGGCCGAGCCCTGAGCACGTCGCTGAGTAGAGACTCGATGTCCAGTTCTGGGCTCTCGTCACTCCGACGTCGAACGACCCGTGCCTTCCACTGGCGCATCCGTAAGATGGCACCCTCAGGACCGGGGGCATCCCACGCATTGAACAGGACCGGCTCGACGACGGAGAACTTGTCAGGGTCGAGGTCCCACACCGCCAGCACATGCGACCAGTCAGGGTGCGAGTCGCCCACCTCTGCAACCGTGGTCACCGTGCCATCATCACCACGCCACTCGACCCCGGGTCGCCACTGGGCCTCACGTTCACGACGAGGCGCAACCGAAGGGTCGCCACTCTCGACCGGTGACAGCAGATCGTCGAGGGCATCATCGAGACTCATCGGGGACACCTGCACCCAGAGCCGGGCTTAGTGATCCTACGACGGTGTCTTTGCACTGACTGCTGACTGATGGTGAAGCCAGCGGCCTCCAACACCTCAGCGATACCAGCAGACTGGATGGCAGTGTCATCGATCAGCCGAGTGATACGCCGCCCCGTCTCCTCTGGAACCTCCGCCAAGATACGAGCAACAGCACAGGACAGGCCGCCCGTGTACACGATCGGCGTGGCACTTAGTTGGTCAAGGGCAAGGTCGAGGGGGGAAGGTTCATCGACAGACACGACAGGGTGCTCCTCACGAGGATCGATTCACAGCCTTGCAGCGGGAACACTTGATCGACCACGGGCGAGTAATGAACTCGGCCATGAGTCGACCACACCGCCAGCATCGAGGCTCGGGGTCGGTCGTCTGGGTACGGCCGTACGGATCACGAGGGGTCACATCAGGGGGCGACATGCGCACGGAACCTGACTGTGAAGTGTGGTCGGTCTGACTCGTCATTACCGGCGGCGAGTAACCAGCCCAGTGAGGCGCACCGTAGTACACGGACACCACTGAGGGTCTGCTCTGTGATACCGGCGAGTGCCGTACGAATCGCTAACGCCTTGTCACGTCCGGTGGCGTAATCGTCTCGCCCGACCCTGACAACGACCCGCAGGTCGATGATCTCGATGGCGATCGCTGTCGCCCCAGCGGTCACGATGGGAAGGTCGCTGTCGCCCTCATACAGGGCCACACAAGCGTCAGGTGCGGCAGGTAGTAGACCGATGAACAGATCAGTGCCCAACGTCCCCAGTGCCTGCGTTTGAAGGTACGAGCCGATTGCCTCGACGAACGTGGTGGCCATCGGTCATCCCAACTTCCGTGCGATCGTGTCAGTGATCCGCTTAGAGATACGCTCGCCCATGTGGGGGGCTGCTGCCTCGACCGGGTCGGACAGGTAGTGATCCTTCTTGCCGTGGTTGTAGTTCTTCGGAATCTCGTGCACGAACAATGCGTACTGAGCAGCCGTCGACCCGTAGGTGATCTCCACCGAGATCGTCGACCCGTCGATCGTCGCAGGTTCAACTCGCCCCGATGATCGCAACGCCCCTTTCCGGTAGGGCACCTGTCGTTGCGAATCACGGAACACGAGTTGCGCTTCAGCGTTCAAGGATTGGACGGCGATCTTGCCCGCATCAGCACCTACTACGGCAAGGCCACGGATCAGTCTGTCAATGCCATCCCAATCCACCTTCACCCCAGCCATGAGGTCAGCCTCTCCCGTACTGGATGACCGTGTGGTGGGCACCGGTCTGGTCATTGTTGACCGTCACCAGATACACGACCGGTGATGACCCGTCGGGCAACACAATCTTGTGGTCGGTCGTGATGTCTGTCGGAGCCCCATACAGGTACACGCGGCCAGTGATGACAACCTCACGCCCATCATCGGTGCGCAACAGTTCGTTCACGTCTTGCACCCTGCACTGATACGACGTACCCGTGGCACTGAACGTGCGCTTCCCATACTGATCTAGTGATGCCTGCGCGTACACGGTGATCGTGCTAGGCATCATCGACAAGAACGCGGCCTCAATACCCACGATTACGACCTGTAGTCCGTCTGGCCTAGATAGAAGTCAGTGTCGTGACCGTTGGGGAACTGTCGGTCAATCGTGGCGAGCAGATTGTTAGCAGCCACCCACGGGCGCGGTGGTTCGCGTCGATTGGCCAACTCCAAGAACCGCTCGGCCATCTCACGATAGGCCGAGGACTTGGCGACATACGTCGTCGAGATGGACAGGTCACCGACCTGCTTCGTCTCATTGGCCAGCCGATTGAACCGAGAGGCCAAGGCATAGCACGCATCATGGGCCGCCTGATACACCGAGTCGTTTACCCCATCAAGCAGGTACTGAACTTCGGCGTCGTGCATCAATGGGTCAGCGGAATCGGTGTCTTGAATGAGGAACCGAACAGCGTCCAGCGGGCGCAGCGACGGGTCACCAGAGTAAGAGAATGTGCCGGTCCCGGCACCCGACACGTTAACGGTCAGGTAACCATCATTGGGCGCGGAAAGATTCTGAGAGCCGAGCGTAATAACGAACCGCGCAAAGTAATTGCCTACCGTAAGAGCAACAGCATCGCCAGCCGACCACGTGTAGGAGACAACCCCGGTGGCGGGGCTGGGGATGGTGGCAGCAGAGGTTAGAATCACGGACATGTCGCTAGGGTCGTAGACGGTGAATGTGACCGTAGCCCCGGTCAGGTTAACGACGGTCCCGTCGACCGTGACGGTGCGGGTGATGACCGGGAGTCGGTCACCCGCACCAATCGTGATGTCACTCATCGTGATGCCTCCACTCGGTTAGGCTTCCCATTAGCGTATACGGTTCCAGCGTCGCCGAGGCTGGCCGAGCCGCCGGGGTTGCCTTGCGCCTGACTAGCCCCCGGTACGCCAGCAAGGCTTACCCCGGCGCCCACTCCTGCCATATGGACGGGAAGTGTTGCGAAGATAACGTCAACGAACAGTGTCGGCGTCAACGTCACCGTGTCTCCCACTGTTCGGGAGCGGCCGTAGACGCTACTGACAGCATCGGATACCGTCAGCGAGTCGCTGACGCCGCGAGACGCCCCGACCCGGACAGGCGCGGCCACCGGCAGGACGCTGATCGAGTTGCTGACCCCGCCGCCGTACGAGGCCCCTGCCGTGGTCCCGTCGAAGTAGGAGCCGAGGCTGGCGGACTCCTCGTATAGGACCGCGTCGATGTACGCCGAGTCGCCGATGGCGCCAGTGCCGCGCGTCATGATCGTGAGCGTGCACGTCGTCGCGGTCGAGGGCACCACGAACGTTCCCCAGACTCGGGTCCATGACGTGGTGGTGGTGGCGAACGTGGATCCCGCCGTGCTGGTGATGTTGGTGCCCGCCGCGTCGTACCAGTAGATGCGGGCCTCGTAGGGGCGCAGGCCGGTGACCGACTTGACGTACGCGGACAGCGTGACCGTGGTTCCGGTCACCGAGTAGCGGCCCCCGCCGCTGGTGAGATTGCTCGCCAGATAGGTCGAGGCGCTCGCCGTGTTGCTGGTGTGCAGGACGCACGCGGTGCCCACGTACGCGTCGGCGGTGGCACGGGCGATGGTCGAGCCGCCCGCGTTTATCCATTGCAGGGTGTCGACCTCGAACGACGGGTTGAGCGCGAGGTTCGTGCGGGTCGTGGGCCGCGCGGGCCCGGACGAGGGCGACACGCCCCGGCCGAGGTTCTGGATCGGTGTGCCGGGCAGCGCCCAGTCGCCGCCCGCCCCGACCCACATGCCGCACTGGTCGATGTAGGACGTGCCGGTGCCGGTCGTGTTCGTGATGACGATCTGCAAGCCGATAGTGGTGACGTTGGCCGCGAACGTGACGACGTAGCGGATCCGGTTCCATGTGTTGGCCGTCAGCGCCAATATCTGGCCGTTGATGTTGCCGATCCCGGTCTGCCCGATCTGGAGTACCGCGACGGTGTCGTTGGCGCTGGTGGGGTACACCCACGCCTCGAACGTGCAGGTCTTGCCCGCGAGCCCGGACAGGGTCGCGCCGACGACTTGGTAGTAGGTCGGGGACGCGCTGGTCTGCGTCGCGAGCAGCGACGCGGTGCCGTCGAGGGCGCGCGCCGTGGACCGGGCGACGGTGCAGTTGGTGCCGCCGCTCCAGCCGCCCGTGGAAGTCTCGAACGAGGCGCCGTCCGCGGTGAGCAGGTTGCCGCCCCCGTCATCCGGGGCCGACGGCATCCACGCGCTGCCGGGGCTGTCCCCGTCGAAGTAGGCGCCGCCCGTGCCGCGTTCCAGCGCCACCCCGTCCACGTAGCCCGTGTCCCCGATGGTGCCCGCGCTGACGCAGTTGATGTAGAGGACCATGCTGGTCGCGTTGGCAGCGACGGCGGAGGTGATGCTAAGTCGTGTCCACGCGCTGCCCACGGCGGTGGTGGCGGAGGACGTGCCGCTGCCGCCGACGCCGCCGTTGATCTGCAAGTTGTTGGTGTCGTACACGTACCAGAACATTTGCATGGTGCGGTTGGTGACGTTGGCCGAGTCGTTCCGCACCCACGCGCTCGCCGTGTAGGTCGTGGTGCCGCCGGTCAGCGGGATCCGCGCCGCGTTGACGATGCCCGCGTTGCCGGACGCCGCGTTGGTGACGAACTTGGCGCAGTACGAGCCGCTGTACGGCTGCGTCGTGACGCGCGTGGGGGTGTTCGCCGCGCCGTAGGACGACCACCCGAGCAGGTCGTACTCGAACGACGGGTTCGGGACGAGGTTGACGCGCGCGTCGCTGGCGGCGGCCGAGTCGTAGAGGCTGGCCCGGTTCGCGTTGGCGAACGTGGACGGCTGCGGGGCGTCGCCGAACGGGGGGCGCAGCAGCGCGGGGACGCCAGCGAACGAGGCGGGCATCGGCTACGCCAGCGTCGACAGGTTCTCCACCAGCAGGTGGTGGCAGGTGATCGTGTTCGACGCCGACGCCGTGCCCCACTGCGCGCCCACCACCAGCGCCTTCGACGTGGTCGTGTCGATGGCGACCGCCGCGTTCGCGGCCATCGGCAGCGGGTAGTGCGTCACCGCGGACACCGCCGTGCCGAGGTCGAGCCAGCCGTGCCCGAACGCGGACCCCGACGTGCCCGTCGCCCGCACCGTGAACACGTACTCAAGGTGCCACGGCGCGTTCGTGATCGTCGTCGTGGTCGTGATCGCCGTCGACGCGACCAGCGCGGTCCCCGCGACGCCTCCGTAATACACACCCACCAGCAGGGTCGGGGTGGCCGTGTTCGAGAACACGCCGTGCGCGGTCACCCGGAACGAGGAGCCGACTGTGAGCAGTCCAGCCGGGATCGTGTAATCAGGAACGGGCGAGATGGCGGTCAACGCAACAGAGTTTGCGAGAGCCGTGCCGGGTCCGTAGACCGGGAAGTTGACGAGCGAATCGTAGCCGGGCATCGCAGGCTCCTCCTAAGAGATTGTGATCGTCTGAGTGATGGTCAGCGTGTCACCGGAGGCGCTGATGGTGGCGGTGGGAGACAGGGCCGTCGTGTACACCATCGTCCCGGCCGACGCGGCGGTGAGCGTACCCATCTTCGCAACCGTCACTGGCAGCGAGTCCGAGCCATTGGCCGTGAACGTCTTACTCAACGTCAGCGTCGAAGTGCCACCCGTGTGAGCATAGGTCGCGAGGGCGCGGATGAGTCCACCACCGGCCGTCGCAATCTCACCAGTCAGCGCCGTGTCCGTGGCGGCAGGCGCGGTCGAGTTAGCGGTCAATGCAAGATATTGAGCGGTCGCCGTACCACCGGCTCCAGCGATCTGCGCTGACACAAAGTCCTTGCCTGCGTTAGTTAGCATGACGCTCCTAGGCGTTCAATCCCGGGACGGGCATAGCCGAGCACCCGTAATGTGCGGCTAATCGTGCTTGCAGGTCAGCATTCGAACAGGCCACCCATGATGGTGAACCATTCGACTGAGCAGCCCAAACCCCGTTCGGGTCTACGACCGTAACAAATGCTTCATCTATCCCGCAGCCGTCAGGGAACTCGACGTACGTGATCCGCTCCCCGCTAGTGCCGGGGTCAGGGTTCGATGGTGCAGGGTTCCCGAACTGAGCCAACACGAAGCCTCCTAGGTGTGCAAAGGGGCGGGCATCCCCCGAAGGGAACGCCCGCCCCTCACGGCGTGGAACTAGGCGACGGCGCTAGCCATGAACACGCCAAGGTCGGCAGCGACGACCTTGTTGTCGAACGCGACCTCCGCTTCGACACGGCTGGCCTTCAGGTGCTCCATGCGGAACGAGGAGGTTCCGATGGTGGACCCGAGGCCACCCGACACGCCAGTCCATCCGAAGATGTAACCGGCACTTGGGGTGAGCAGGCCCGGGTTGGAGGCAACGTGGCCGAGCCACGCAACCTTGCCGAGCGTGGTCGAGTAAGCGGCGGTCGCACCCTCATTGTTGGTAGCCTTAACGGACTTGGACACGAGCACCCGGTCGACCTCAAACATGCGTGCGATCATGTCAGTGGTGATCGTTTCGGCGCTCGTGTACTTGATCCGGTCGACGAGGTCGGGGTGGTGACGCAACTGGCGGAACGTCTCGTAACCGAGGACGAGGGTGTTCGCCTCCATGCCCGTGGTCGTCAGGATCTGCGCCTTGGCCGCTTCGACGTCGATGATCGGGTCCGAGTTTGCATAATCGGACCACTGCTTGAACTGGTTGGTCGACGGAGTACCAGCCACGCCGGTCAGGTCAAGACCCCATACCGACGTCGTCATGTAGTCCGAGACGAACTGAACCTCGCGGCGCAGCAGCAGGCGACGGGTCACGAACTCGCTCGCCTCACGCAGAGGGTTGAGGGGGGCGTCCGAGTTGGCAACCGTCTGGTCGTCAACGTCCTTGTGGAACGCGAACACGTCGCATGAGTAGGTGTCGGTACTCAGGTTGTAGCCTGACCCCGCACTTTCGGTGCCGGGGGCGCGGCGCTGGGCCTCGTCCCTGTACCAATCGTTCTTGGTGTACAAGAAGTATTTGTTGCTCTTCTTGTCTACCGGGACGACCGGGAACACCTTGTCGGCAATGAAGTTGTCCTGCATCTGCATCCATGCGATCGAGATGTTGGTGAGGATCGCATCGACGTGCACCTGACTGAATGACGGCTGAGGCATCGGGCTATCTCCTTGTGGTTAGAGGCTTAGGAAGCCCGGTTCGGCTGCGAGCAGTCGATGATGGCGGTGATGACGTCGTTGGCGGCGCCAGCGGCGAGGAGTGGGCGACCGACGACGAAGTTGGTGGTGTCGGTGCCGAGGGTCTTGGCAACGGCGCGGCCCGATGTGTCGGTGCCGATTGCAGTCGTCTGAAGGTTCGCGGTAGTGATGGCAGCACCGGCGACGACCTTGGTGACACCGGCGACGGCAATCTCAGCCTCGACACCCGATGCGGGCGAGTTCTGGAGTACCCCGATGGGGGCGTCAGTTACGGCAGAGCACACGATCACGTTACCGCTGGAGTCCAGTTTCACGAACTTGTACTGCGCTGCGCTCAGGTCAGCACCCGCTACGAGGGTGATCTTGACGGCGTAAGGATTGATCTCGTATGCCATGTCAGGCACCCTTCTGGGAGAGGTAGTCGGTGTACAGGTCAGGCTGCGAGACGGCGAGAGCGGCCACGGCCTGCTCGACGGTCGCAGCGGTGCCACTCTCGACGGCAGCCTTCGCCATCGAGGTGAGGCGGTCGATCGCCGAGCCACTAGCAGGGCTCGCAGCCTTGCCGATCTCAGCGAACATTGCACCAGACTCGGCCTGCGCGTTGGCGGCCACGAGCGACTGCTCGATGATCGCTGCGAGGTCGGCGTCGATCGCCGCCATCTTGCGCAGGGCAGGGCCGATGACAGTGGGGTCGAGGCTGAGGTTGGTGAACGCCTCGCGAGCCTTGATGATCGCGGTCTCGTCGGCACGAGTGTCGCGCTCCTTGGTCAGTGTCTCTTCGACCTGCGCGGCCTTGTTCATGGCGGCTTCGGCCTGAGCACGGAGAGCGTCGAACGCCTTCTGGATCGGTTCGGGTGCTGACTTGACCAGTGCGAGGGCGTCATCTTCGACGGACTCGGTGATGCCACGTAGGGCCTCGATCTCGGCACGAGCGGCGGCGAGTTCGGTGGTCAGGGCTTCGATGGTGTCGGGCACGACGACGTCGATCTGCTCGTCGGTCTGGGCTTCGATGATCTCGTCGGCGATGACGTCGACGGCGGTGGTGTCCTCGGGCACAGCGTCCTCCTTGTTGGTCACGGTGAGAGCCGCGACGATCTCGTCGACCTCACTGGGGTTGGCTGCCTTGACGACGAGCCAACCTTCATGCAGGTGCGCGGGGTGGTCGACTCCACTGGTCTCCTCGATTGCGAGGTTGACCATCTTCGGTGCCTGCGCCACGTGCCCCTCCTAGTACGACTGAAGGACCATCACCTGATCCTCGGTGAAGGATCGGCGACGGCCCTCGGGTCTCGCAGGCACCAGCGTAGCACGGGGTGGGTGGGTCGGTACAAACACGAGACCCCCAGTCGCTGGAGGTGGCGGCTGGGGGTCCCGTGGGCGTGTGTGTCAGTGGCGGCTCGGCTTGATGGTGGCGAGGTATGGTGCCGGGTCGACGGTGGCTCGCCGTTGCTTGAGGCTGTTCGTGTGGCACCTCTCGGCGGTGCCATCGGTGTATACGACGACGGCCTTGAAGCACAGGGGGACCACTATGCCGTCACGTGTTGTCCAGCCGCTTGGGTCCGTGGTCACCTGAATCTCGGCGACCTCACGGAACTCCTGACCGCTGCTGCGGATGAAGTCACCGGGCTGCACGTTGGCGATGGTCGGGTGCTTGGCCGCCTGCTGTGCCGTGACGTAGGCGTGGTGTGCCTCAGCGGCACGACGGGCGATGACCCAACCAGAGCCGACGCACTTGAAACAGCGGCTGCCAGTCATGGTGTTGTACGAGTAATGGCCTGTGCCGTCGCAGCGTGGGCAGGTGGTGAGGGGGAACCCGCCCGAGGTGGTGGGGTTCGCGGGGGTGGTGGTCGTGGTGGTCATGGTGGCTCCTTCGTGGGTGGGGTGGTGGTGGGTTGGTGGTTAGGCTAGATCGCCGTTGCTCATCACGGTGACGATGCGACGGTGGACACCGATGCCGCTCGCACCCTCGTACACGTCCTGCGGGAAGACGTCGAGGGCGTCGAGGCCAGCGGTGAGAACCTTCAGGTACGCGCTCGGCAGGAATGCGTACACGTCGCTGCCGTAGTCGATGCCGAGGTCGAGTGCCTGCTCGGCGATGACCTCTGCTGACACGCTGGCCGAGTCGCCCATCTTCGTGTCGTAGGGGGCGACCACATCGTCGAGTCGCAGCAGACCGTAACCGGCCGACAGGATGAACACCTCGGCGTCGGACTCGGCTGCCTCGGCCTCAACCTTTGCGAGGGTCTGCTGGAAGTGGTTGGACGTGTACAGGTTGCGGGCGGCGACGGGGGTGGACTGCTTGTTGGCCCCACACGGGACGATGAATGCGATCATGGTGGTGGCTCCTCGGGTGGTCGTCGTCGTGGTCATGCCCTCAATCTAGGGGGGGTTAGGGGTTGGCGTCAAGTGGACACGCGAACCAGCCCACCAGAACCATCGACCCCCACACGACCACCCGCCACGCACCCCCCCAGAACCCCCCAGACGCTCGGAGATCAACGAACACCCACACCTGCGACCAGACACACCCCCCCGACGTCCACACCCCCTACGGGTCAACCAGCCCAGCCGGTCCCCCATTGAGAACCACCACCGGCCTAGGTCGCACCCGCCCCCTCGACGCCGACAGACGAACATCGATCTGTTCGGCAGGCCACATGCTCAACATCTTCAGGAACTCAGGGTCCAAGAGTTGTCGTACCCACGCCTCAACTATCGGCGGGACAGCCTGCCCATCGAGATCGTCAGCGCCCACCACGAAGCCATCCTGCCGTCGAGCCCTTCGTTGAGACGTAAGCGACACCGGCAACACTGGTGCGGCCGACCCGTAACGTCACCGTGGACCCTGACACTCATGAAGCGTGGCTGACAGGCCGCCGGTCATGCGGTCATGTCTCCTGTCGAGTCGGGCATGTCTGCCATAACACGTTCTGCGGTGCCACCGATTGAGTAGCCCCGCAACTTCCCAGACTTCACCAACTCCCACGCCCACGGCTCCCACACGACACCGAGGAACACGGTGTTCGGTGGGTACGTCATAGCGTGTGACGACTCGTCCGCTTTCAACATGGGGACGGTCACCGCCCACGGCCATGCCATGCACTCGACCCACTCACCGGCCACGACCTCCAGATTGTGTTGGAGTCGGATACGGCGATCACCGGAGCGTACGTAATCCCAGACGGCTGACTGCAACGACTCAGCATCTGTCCATTCTCCGTGCGCGTCGATCGTGTCGGGCACGTACATGGGGCCAAGCGTGTATCGCAGAGTCGCGTCGGCCTTACTGATCTGCACTGAACCTGCTGACATGTTCGTCTGCTTGTCTGACTCGACGAGTAGGGTCTCGTCGATGATCCACAACTTGCACAGCCCCTCAGGCTCGACCTGACCGCCCACAATCTCGCAGCCACCACCACCCTCGTAGAAGATGCAGTTCTTACACGCCATGCCCTGCTGGGCGAACGGGTTACCTGAGGCTGCCATGTAGTGGGCACCCTCGCTGCCACTGGTCTGGTCGTAGAGACCGAACATCTCCACTAGCAACTCGTGGGTCTCGTACATAGCAGTCTGCCGTTCGCTGAGATAAGGCTCGTACTGGTCTGCCTTGTCCATGCTCACTCCAATGGTGTCGACGGCTGCTGCTGCTCTCTTGCGTCGCCCGCGACCGGGCATGATCGTGTCGACGTGTACGTCACTCATCGACGGTGAATCCTTCATCAGTGAGTCAACGATGCCACTGACCCACCGCTGACCCGGGTCACCACCCCACGCATCCCATGCCACGCGCCCCGGGCTCGGGTAACCCCTCTCGCCAGCGTTGAACCCTTCAGCCTGACGGTCTACCTCGTGACGGGCTAGGTACGAGTTCATACGTTTCACCGTGTCAACGCTGACCGCATCGCCTCGTGCCAACTGGGAGGCTCGGGCTCGACCGGTGTCAGTGAACCCTGACCCTGCCTTACCCTCTGCGATCCAGTCGAGGGCTCGTTGCGCTACCACCTGCACCCCCTTCGGGGGCGTGTACGTGTCAGCGGTGGCCTTGTGTGCTGCCCGCATCTGAGCCAAGCCCAGACACATGGGACCCTCGACCGGTTCAGTCAGACCACATGTCCTGCACCTGACTCGACCATCACGGGTAGCGAACCGTGCTGCTCTGAAGGGGTGAGGGTCGACGGCTATCTTGCGCTTACGGTTGCGGGCGATCATCCGGTTCTCAACCTCAAATGAGGTGCCCTTCGACATGCCCAGTCGTTGTGCCAGTTCGGCAAGCAGTGTCTCGACGACACCAGCGGCAGGCTCCTCGTCGGTGTCGTCCATCTCGGTGGGGATGATGTACACCTCGACACCGTCGGGGGTGTCGACTCGGACGACGTTCACACATTCGATGCCCGCCTGATACGCCTGTCGTAGGGCGGCGATCATCTCAACCGAAAGGTCAGGGGGATACGTGTCGGGGTTGGTGAGTACGGCTCGGGCTAGAAGTTCCACGCCGCTCATTCTACGGGTGAGATCAGTACGTCAGACCATCGACGGCCGGGTCACTGTCACTAGGCTCGATCATCTCGGGCACATCACCTGACCAGACACCTGCTGCTGCCTCAGCGAAGCCTAGGAGACTCGTGACCGCGTCGATGGCCAGCAGGGCCATGCTGCGAGAGTCAGCGGGGTCGATCACCAGACGCTCACTCGTCGGTGTCGGGTACACGGGTATGTCGCCAGAGAATCGTTGGATGATCGCCACCTGTAGGAGTCGGTTACCAGTCGACGGGATACCTGACCCGTACCATTCGATGTCAGCACTGGGCATCACCAGTAGCCACATCACGCGGCCCCCAGCAGGCCGAGGATGAAGTGTCGGTAGTCGGCGTCATTGTCGAGCATCCCCCACTGATTACGTAGTATGCCCTCGTACCCCATAGTCAGCACCTCCCATGCCTTTTCTTCCTTGTATCGCTTGAGCATGTACGGGTTGCCGACCTTATCCTTCACAGCCACCTCGTCTGCCCGATAACCGCCACCGGTCAAGGATGAGAGGCTGCTGACTGTCTCCCCGTCGGCACGCCGCTCCCAGAATGCTCGTTCCAGTCGAACGATATCAGGGTTGACCGCCTCCATTCGATGCCCGAGTTCGTGAACGTAGAGAGGCACGTCAGTGTTACGCGATGACGGGATGTGTACGAGACCGACCCGGGTCGGCTTGTTGTCGACATAGCCGGTGCCGCTCCACTGCCAACCACGCTTGTCACCCGCAGTGACGTTGCGCACGGTGAGAGGACCGTCAGCGTTAGAAGCGACGACCCAGTCAGTCGGGTAGTACGACATCGCCTCCAGTGTCTGCTCCTGATACACGCCCCGTGTCTGTGCCGACATACCACGCGGAGTCAGACCCCTCACTGACAAGCCCTCGGCCGTGTTGAACGTGACACCTTCGACGGGTGGCCCCATCGGTCGCACACTCCCCAGTACGTCGCGCAGCGTCTCCCGGTACGCATCAGCACCCGCCTGTCTCCGACGTCCAAGGTCGGTACTGGCCGCAAGGGCATCGTCATATTCACCCGCAATGGCTCGCCACTCGGGACTCCACTCTCGCATCATGCGGTCAACCTCGTCGGGCGTTATGACGGTGCCAGCACGTGACTGGGCCACTCTCCACTCTGAGTGAGTGCCATCGAACCCCTGCGTCTCTCGCACCCAACGATCCTGCGTGCGGACCCGGCTGCCGCCGAAGGCCGTGCTCGCAGCCTTGAACCGATCCTTCACGGCAGCGGCCTCGATGTCGGTCGGTGCCACGTAGCCACTAGCAGAGAGCCGTCGCTGAATCTCGGTGTCGATGTTCTGACCGATCTGTCGAGTCTGCTCCTCTGCCCTACGCATCGCATCATAAGGGCGACCATCACGATCGAAGTCGTAGATATGGGGCACCTTGTAACCGTCGATCAGTCGTTCGTGTTCGTCACGGAACGCCTGCTCAGGGTCGACCTCCATCGCGGCGATGTCACCGATCTCATCTTCGATGGCTGCCGTCTCAGGGTCAGCCTCAGCATCTGACCTAGACGTCGGTGTATCACTGGGCATCAGTACCGCCGTGCACACACAATTCGGATGCGCCGGGGGCATGTCGACGTCGATACTGAACGGCTCATCCCACGGCACCACCTCACCGTCGAGTTCCTCGCAGATGGGGCAGTCCCCAGCAATCCATTCCTTCTTCGACTCGGGGTCGATCTCCTCAGCCTCAATGCCTTGCGCCCACCCCAGATACCTGCCCGCGTTCTCGGCTCGTAGCACTTCGGTGCGAGCGATCGTGCGAGCCCGCGACTCGGTCAGTCGACCACTCAACCCATCACGAGTCGACTGGGCCAATGCCCGAGCCTCAACCTCCGATGCCCCGCCCTTGATCGCATCAAGAAATGTACGCTCGTACGAGTTCGCCAACTGGGCAGCACCACGCGATGTCACCCCGACCGTGTCGCGGAGTGCACGAGCCGTGTCATCGACGGTGCGCTGATATATGAACGAGTCGGTGACCGTCTGACGGATCGCCTCACGAGTCGAGTCAGTGACAGCCGTCACCAGTCGGGCTGCTTGCGCCTCAGCGTAAGCGATGGTCCGAGGGTCTGTGGCATCGAACCGGTACGTGAAGTTGCCAGCGTTGACCGACTGGCGTCCTGCCAGAGTCAGTGCCGACTGGAAGGGTTGAGTCAACCCGGTCAGCCTTCTGCTGATTGTCTGATACGGGGCCGAGTCGAGCATTTGAGCCACCGACCCGGTACGCAAGATGTCGCGGATCGTCGTCGCATTCCATGAGTCACGGAACGCCCGGGCCGCCTCATGAAAGGCGTCGGCGACCTCCCGTTCCAAGGCGGTCATCCCAGCAGGTCGGGACCCACCCGGCACACCTGTGGTGCGGCGAGCCTTGACGACGAGTGTCATCGCCGCTTGGCAGTGGGGATTGTTGTCGACTCTGGCATCACACCACGGTCACTCTCAGCCGGTGGCAGACCCGCCACTGACCGCAGGTAGTCCTCTAGCGGACCGTCGGGCATGAGTGCGCCAGCCGCGCTCAACTTCTGGACGAAGTCGGCGATCTCACCGAGGTCGACATGGCTGACCTCTCCATAGGTGAGTGACGGCGGTGTGTCGGTATGTAGTCCATTCAATTCCAGCAGTCGAGGGATCGCATGAGTGTTGACGACCTCGGCGATGCTCTTGGCGATCGCATCGACTGACATGCTCCAGAGGTCCATCTTGGATGTGCCGAGTGCGAACGATCCGACCCGGTCGTGACCGAGGAGTAGGAAGTCGGCGAGGACGCTCATGGCGATCCTCTGGTCGTAGCGGGTGATGACCCTGTCAGTGTCGAACTGTCGAGCACCACCGGCTGACATGAGGGTCAGGTCGAACAGTTTGCGACCACCCTCATCGTAAGCAGCAGGGAAGATCACACCCTCCTGCTCGTTGCGCTTGATGCCAGTCACGATCTCTTGGATCGCGGTCAGTACCGCCTGCTGCGCTGACGTTGCTGATGAGGACAGATACTCGGGGGGCACGTAGGCGACGGGCAGACCAGCGAGGTCACGTTCGATACCGACGGCTTCGATCTCTTCGATGCGGCGCTTGTAGTACCACGGACGATACGAGTTGCGTAGCAGGCTACGTCCCTCAGGGTTACCCTTGCTGACGGTGAACCTGAAGAGCAGGGCCTTGTCGATGGGGATCAGTACCTTGCCTTGAGCACCGGGTTCACGGTTGTACGGGTCGTTCTGGTACATCCCTTGAATGCCACCGGTCGTGTCCATGTCCCATTGCCATAGGCTCTCTTGGGCTCGGATGGGCCACTTCCGCCACCCGATGCGACCGTCATTGAACTTGCTTCGACGGGTCGGGTCCTTCTGGTCTGGGCCTTGGCGACGCTTATAGACGACCTCATGATATGACCAGCCGAAGGTGAGCATCGACAGAATCTGCGCTAGGGTCACGTCCCACGACTCCGACATATCGTCGAGGCAGCCGTCGATGAACTCGGCCAGTGCTTTGCTGTCGGACGAATCGTCTCCCGGGTCGACCCGCCATTGCAGCCGGGTGATGATCTTCTGGATCGAGTAGAGCATGGCACCGATGACCGGGTCATTCTCGCTCATGTCGCGATAGATACGGGCACCCTTCACCCCATGCAGGGCGGGCAGTATCTCTTCGGTGATCGCACCAGATGCTCGACGTAGACCACTCGTACCGAGTTCGGTCAGGTCATCTTTCGGGGCCACTACTGGTCGCCGCCTCTCATCATGCCGATGACGAGTGTCATGGCCTGCTCCTCAGTGAACCCTGCCGCCTGCATGCTGGTGAACAACTCGTGTGCTTGTGCCGCCATCGCCGCTAGTGCGGTGATGATCGGTGTCGGTGACCTGTCGGCGTTGTCCACTGCGCCTTAGTGTAGCCCCCACTAGGGGCCATGAGACGGGCCTGACGGGGTTGCTCACGCTTATGGTGTCTCCTGATCTGATGCGATGGGTGGTCCCCATCGGTGGCCTAACTCGGTGTCGTAGCCGATGGCGAGGGTCGATCTCAATGGTCGCACCCCGGGGGGCAGGAACAGTGTGACGAGTGCTCGTTGCCCGTCGGGCAGGGTGAACGTCACTGGCACATACTCGGTGGGTGGTGGGGTGGTCTGCTCGGGTCGTAGGGTCATGCCGGGTCCTCTCGGTGGTCGTCACGACAGCGCGGGCATGTCCACGTGTACCCGCCACTACCGTCGGCGTACACGTCGACCAGACCATCGAAGTCACACCTGCCGACCTGCTCCCATCCGGTGATCGTCCCGAGGTCGTCGACGATGTCTCGGTACTGGGGTGCCTCGCATTGTGCCTGAGACTGGACTGGTTCGCTGAAGTTGGTCGACGCACTGTAACGGGGTGCCCCGGTTCCGATGAAGGCGACGATCACTGTGGCCCTCCGTCGTAATCTGCGAGCAGGGCGTCTCGTAGGGCGTCGAAGTATGGGGCGTCATCGTCGGACTCGACGAGATCGCGAGCGGTCAGGGCTGGCTCAGGGGTGCGAGGGGGGAGGGTGCACCCATGATCGACGTGCCATGTTTGCAGGGCAGGGTACGTGCCGGTGAACTTGGCCCCGCACACGCATGAGGCTTGACAGGTGGTGGTCATCGTTGGCTCCTTCGTGGGTCGGTGGGTTGCTGCCCATGATGAGGATGGCATCAGTACCACCCGTACTTGCCTGAGGCTGCTCGTGACTGCCAGCGGTCCCATGCTCGGCACGGGTCACCGTAGACGGCCCCGATGTAGCGCAGGCCCCACTTGATCTGGACTGTCGTGTTCGTCTTCCACCCGCGCCCCATCTTGCGGCCGGGGTGTGCTTGGGGGATGCCCCACGTCCGGTAGCCGTCGCCGTTGTTGGCGTTCCAGCGCCAGTCTGATTCGTGTTGCCAGAGTGAGGCGAGGCACGACCACTGTGCGCCGGTTGACCAGCCGTAGCGTCGCGCCTGATAGCGGGCTTCAGCCTTCGCCTGCGCCCGAGTGCCCCGGTACAGGTCCCGGTGCGGGACAGGTACTGCTGTGAGGCTTACACGGGGGCTCTGGAGGGCGACAGGGTCGTGTGCGACGGTGGCCCCGACGATCGTCGTCGGCCAGTAGATCAGGGCAGCAGACCCTGCGCCGACGAGTGTCATGGTTCGCCGGTTCATCATCGCCCCTCTGTGGTCTCTAACATTCGGTGAAAGGCTTCCACCTCGGCATCGTGGGCCACGTGCCATTCAGGGCTGCCGAAGGTCGCCGTCTGCTTGACGTGTACGGCCTCGTGCCACACCTGATCTACTGTTGCCCGACTGTGGTGGTCGGCTTCGGTGAGCGGGTAGTTGATGGGCTGGTCAGTGGCGACAAGGTGAGCACCGCCGGTCACGACCTGCGAGCAACGCTGACAGCATTCGGCGGGCACGCCCCTGTACTGCTGGACGGTGATGGTGGCGTGGCAACAACTTGATCGACCGTCGTTACGACGTCGGGTGTCGGGTCTCATGGTGATGGCTCCTTCGGTTGAGTGGGTTAGTTGGTGGTGCCGATATCGGCGGCGATCGGGTAGTCGACGAGGCGGGCGATCACGGCGCGAGCGACCCCGCCGCGAGTCTTCTCACGGTTCACCAGCATCGTGCAAAGGGAATCGGCACCCTGCTCGGTGACTTCCCAGCCGGTCCAGTGGCCACGCCATTCGGAGTCCCCGATAATCAGGCGCCCGCTGGCAGTGCGAAGGTAGATGCTGTAAGACGAGCATCCCTGTGCTACGCGCCGCGTCAGGGTGGCGGTGACTCCGTGGGCGGCCAGTGTGACCACCAGCCGCTCCCAGCGGGCTAGAGCGCCCTGCGAACTCTCAATCATGGTGGCTCCTAGTTAGTGGGGGTGGTGGTGTGGGTGACGATCGTGTACGTGCCACGGGTGACGCGGAGCATCTTGCCGCAGCAGATGCACTCGTCGTGGGTCTCGCTTCGGGTGAGGCCGAGGCCGAGGTTGTTGCTGCCGGGGCACGTGGTGATGTTCATGGTGGTGGCTCCTTCGTGGTTGGTGGTGTTGGACATGACCCCAACTTAGGGGGGGTTAGTGAACCGTGTCAACTACCGAGGCCGCCTCGGTCTGTCGGCGAGTCGCCCCATACCTCAGAGCACTCCAGCCAGTCGAGGTACAGGTCACCAGCAGCCCGAGCACGTTGCTCGTCATCGATCTGTCGAGCCAACGCCTCCACCGGCTCCCACGCCCGAGCAATCAACCACCACATCACCAGCACATACCCGAAGAGCAAGACACCCCCGACGATGACCACACCCACGATCAGCCCGACCCACGACGTCACCCCGGTCACGTCATCACACCTCGGGCATCACGTACTGCTCGCACACACACTGTGACTCGTCGAGTCGGTGCGTGCACCATTCCATCGTCGGGTGATGTTCAGCCTGCGGGTGCTTACACCCGGCACACCGAAGCAGTAGGGCAGCCAACATAGGTCACCTCCTAGAAGGGGGGAATCTCTTCGTCGGTCTTCGATGGTCCCCACGGGTCGGCCGTCGACGTCGACCCGTGACCCGGGGCTCGCTCACTACGGTGCACGGTCACAGTGGTGCGTCGCATCGACGCGGCGACCTCGGTGACGTTCACCTCCATACGTGACCCCTTCGACCCGTCCTTGCCTTCCCATGATCGGGTCGAGGCGTAGCCGATGGCGATCACCGCATCACCCTTGCCCAGTGATTCGCACACGTGCTCGGCGATCTTGTCCCAGACGGTGCATGGCCAGTACGTCCGGTCGACGTCGTTGTCCCACGTACCGTCTGCCCCCTTCACTGATCTGCTCGTGACGATGGTGAAGTTGGCGACAGCCTTCCCCCCACTGGTGAACCGCAACTCGGGGTCGGCTGCGAGGTTGCCGACGATGGTCAACTGACTGGACATGGCTGGGCTCCTTGAAGGTCAGGCTGCGCTCGTGCGCTCAGCCGGTTGATGGTAGGTCAGGTGCAGGGGGGTGGCAGTGATCCCTCGTGCGCGTCGGATCACTTGCCGGTCGCTGTCGGTGGTGCCACCCCAGATGCCCACGACTCGGACGGTGAGGGCGTAGTCGAGGCAGGCCGTGACGTGGGGGCAGACCCCGCACATCCTTTGCGCCGCCCGGTTCGCTGAGGTGATACCGATCTCGGGGAACCAAGCCTCGGGGTCGGTACTGGCACAGACTGCTGACGTGAACTGGTCTGGTATCACTGGGGGTGGCTCCGCTCTAGTAGGACTGACACTAGCGCCCGGGTCTGACTGTCCCGGGCAAGACTTACAACGACCCGACCATTGCGGTAGACGGCTGCTGCGGCGACCCCGTCGTAGCCGGTTCGCCCGGGTCGTAGCACGGTACGGCACAAGGCGACTGCTGTGCATCGTGCACAGTATGCGAGGCCACGTGCTGCGGTCATGGGTTCGATGGCGTCGAACAGTTTCGGGTCGGCACCGACGCAGGCGGCACTCTTGTTGAGCGCATCAATGAGTCGCGTGTCCACACCATCAGGGTACTCGTGACCGGTGCTCTGACCTAGCCCCGATTAGGGTGGCGTGTTGGTGGGGTGCTCGTGACGGGCGAGGCCGTTCGTCGAGCAGGCGGTTCAAGTCTCCGAACCTTTCGACGGTCAGTGTGTGTACCTGACTCCATGATCGCTCACCGTCGCGAAGGTGTGGGGGGAACCGTTCACTCGTCGGCGTCATCGTCGGCGTCCTGCACGTAGCCGACCGTATCGACGCAGTACGAGAGCAGCCCGAGGTGTCGCCACGGCGGGTTCCGATCGTCTGCCCCGACGTACGTCCAGAACTGTCCGTCGGCATCCATCCACTCTGAGACGATGACCCACCCGGTACACATGGCACCCTCGGGGAAGGTGTCCTTCGACATCGCCACCAGTAGGTCTTCCATCGACGGACTCGGGGTTGGGGTCGAGTTGGGATCGGAGCCGGGGGCGGGCTGTTTGCGTGGGGCCATGTTGCCAGCGTACGGGGTGCCTACTCATCGGGGATGCTCATCTCATCGCTCGCCTCTGGGGGGGGCGTAGGGGCGTCGAAGAACTCGTAGGTCTCACCGTTCACGATGACGAAGATACGTGCCGTAGGGGGCTGCTGTGCCCCTGTCATGGGGTGCCTCGGGTCATACCGACGTCGAGGGCAGCACGGTAGGCCATGACAGCCCGACCGTGACTGTCGACGGCCTGCACACGGACCCGACGTTCTACGACGGTGAGCAGGTCGTCAGGGACGATCAGGGTCGACCCGTCAGACCACCGCCACTGCTGCACCTCGTCGTCATCGGTGAGTACCCATGACACTGACTGGTTCCCGGCGGGCTCGATGTAGGTGACGTCGATCCGTCGTTCGTCGGAGTCGACCAGTGGCAGCGAGACGCCGACGTCCACTTGGACAAGGCGGGTCAGTGTGAGCCCGTCGATCTCGGTGATGGTGGCGACGATCGCATACTCGACTCGGTCGCTCTCTGTTTGGGTGTGTCGGTGTCGGGTCGTCATGGTCACGGTCGTTGTGGTGGTGGTCATGGTGGCTCCTTCTAGAAGGGGGGTCGGAGGGTGTCGAGGTCGAGCAGGGCATCGTGCAGTTCGTTGCGTAGGCGGGTGACCTCAACCAGTAGTCGGTCCATCCTTGTCTCGTTGCGTTCGATGGCCAGCCACCGGATCGTATCGAGTGGGTCGGGGGTGACGTTGCTCGTGGCGTCGTGGTGGGCTTCGGCACGGGCGGTGATGGCATCGTCGAGTCGCAGGGTCACCTCGGTGGCCCCTGCCGTACGCATCGAGTCGATGAGTGAGTCGAGGGCGGCAGTGGGTAGTGACACGATGCCAGCAGTCCCGATGATGCTCATGCCGTCACCCCCGACTCGGTGACGTACACGCACGTCCAGCCGGGAATGATGACTCGCACTCTGGTCTCGTATCCGACACTGGTCAGGCTGTCGACGACGTGATTCACGTCGAGGCTCCTGCCCCTAATGCTGACCACGGCTGACTCTGTCGCTGCCATCGGTGGCCGCATCCAGCGGCTGACCTGTAGTGCCGGGGTACGGTCCACGCGGGAGGGCTGACTGGGGCACATCCCTGCCTGTCGCAGTGTGCGGGACACGACCATCGCGGTGGCCTTGCGGGCGGTCATGCCGTCACCTCGTCGCGGGTCATGTATACGGTGATGCCGAACATCGACACGGGCACGAGGGCGTCGATCGGTAGGTGCAACCGCCGAGCCGTGTTGCTGATGACCCACTCGCCGTCCATCGTCATCAGTCGACCCGTGTTAGCGCGAAGCCATGCGCGGCCCCGCTGGTACTCCTCGTCGGCGCACAGAGCGCAGTCCCTGTTGTCGCACTCAGTGATGCCGTAGGACAGGGCATCTGCGAGGTCTCGCCACATTGCGGGTGCCTCACCGGACCCGTTCTCGTACCCGGCGGTGATGACGTGACTGAAGGTGGTGGCGAACACGTAGCCGGTGGGCGAGTCGAGGTGGTAGTCGACGCGACCCGACCCGCCGTCTCGGGTGACGCGCACGTTGTACTGGTCTGCGAGGGTCATGGTCTTCTGCTTACTCATCGTGGCTCCTTCGGTGTCGGTGATGGGTGGTGGTCAGGTCGTGTACAGGCAGATGCCGAAGGGGTGCATCTCGGCCAGTTCGGCGAGTGCAGCCTTGCGGGTAGGGAAGTCCTCGACAAGGGGGGCGTCGAACCAGCGGGGCACGAGTTCCCCGGTCTCGGTGCGTTGGCACTCGGTGGCCGGGTACACGTCCCATCCGTCGGCGTGGTGCCAGACGACGGGGGCGCACTTGGCGCAGCGCCTCATGCCTTCACCGCCTTGTGCGCCTGACCGGCCATCGTGGGGCACCAGTCGTAGGTGCCGCCCTCGGTGGTGTCGACCCAGCGGTTGTCTTCGATGACTATGGTGGCGTCGCAGTTGACGCAGGTACTGGTGAAGCGTCCCCGGTCGGCGCTGGCGAACGCGAGGGCTACTAGGTCGGCGGTGGGGATGAACGGGGCCTTGGCGTTGGTACGGGTCACGGTAGTCATGGTGTTGGCTCCTTCGGGGTGGGGTTGGTTAGAGGCTGTGGCGAGTGGCGAGACGGTACACGGTGCGAGGGTTGGCGAGGTGCGCGGCGTCGTAAGCGTAGGTGCCCGAGTAGTTCGCGTGTCGTTTCTCGCTGACGATCTCCACGCACATCCAGATCGTGATGGGCTGGTCGGTCTGACGTGCCCACACGCGCACGTGAGTAGCGATGGTCTGGGCTGCCTCGGTCTTGTTCATACCCCCAACTTAGGGGGGGTTAGGGGTTGGTGTCAAGTACCAATCTGTCACCGCGTGTCCCCGCCCCCCACCCCGTCGACCACATCAACCCCCACCAACACACCACCCCACCCCCCAACGCCCCCCACAGAGCCGCTACGCCCCTCTCAGCCCCCCTCATCGGGCTGGCCCCCCAAACACCACGAACACCCCCCACACAACGGGCACGAGATCGTCATCACCGAATGCCACGGCTCAGCAACCTGACCCCACACCACCAGAGCACCACACCCCGGGCAGCCCGCCACCCACTCAACCGACAACGACCCCGACGACACCGACGTCCCCGACGGTCGACACATCATCGCCACACCCCGCGCCCACGACTCGACGTCCCACACCCCGGCAGTCTCGCATGAGTGCGGCCCCCCGAGTCCCTTCCCAAGACCCGAGAGGCCACACGTTCAAGACGATCAGAGTGACAGCAGAGTCGCCGCGCGTTCGGTCAGCGCACCCGTGCCCCTCTCGATCTGCCGAGCAGCGCGAGTCACCTCAGGCGAGTCACCACCACGAACCGGACGCACCCACTCATCCCACTCACTGATCGCATTCCAAGCAGCCCACCGAGTACCGGCGATGTTGGCCACCGTCGGCGACCGCCACAGCGCCAGTGCCTGTGCTTGCCGTGCGAGGTGACGATCCACGATCGCGGGCTTCGCATCGCGGTCGACGGGCATGAGCCGGTCAACCAGTGATGCGAACTCGGCGTCGATCATCGGCTGGCTCAGTAGCGACGTCGCCCACGACTCCCACTGCTCGCCGTACCTGAAGGTGACGTCGAGTGCTCGCCTCGCCTCGTCGATCCTCAGGTGGGCGTTGCGCGTGTGCTTCACCGACACGGTGTGCCCCGCCAGTGAGGCAGCACCGAACGTGCGGCGCAGCATGTTCGTGCAGTAGATACGGATCGGGGTCGCAGCGATGGTCAGAGCCGACGACCCGTCGTGACCGTTACGGCCGAGCAGATACCACTGCACGTCATCACGCCCACCGATCGACACCGTGCGAGGCAACGTCAGGGCAGCGAACACCATCGCCCCACCACGTACGTGACCAGCCGAGTCGTACCGGGCACCAGACTCGTCGACGATCGCCTCCAACGTGTCGAGCATGTCGTAGTTCTGGACGGGGGAGAACCCGTCACCCATGATGCCGAGCGGCAGGGTCGACCCGTCACGGTTGCGTCGGATCAGGGCTCGACGTCGGGGGAAGTCGTGGGTGCGTACCCCGTCGGGTTCGATGACGTTCGCGTGCACTTCGACCTGCTCAACCGTCCAGTCGAGGTCGGCTTGAATGAGCACGTCCTCACGGCTCAGTCCCTTCCCTGTCGCGGTCGAGTTGATGAGCCTGCCAGCGGTCCGCCATGCAGGCGACCGGGTGATGGCGGGTGTGGGGGTGGTGATGGTCATGGTGTGGCTCCTTCTAGTTGGGTGTCGCAGTTGATGTAGTGTCCCGCCCGGGTGCGACATTCGTCGGGCATGGTCTGGGCGTACAGGTAGAGCATGGTCGAGATGGTGAGCAGTAGGCCGATGATGACTCGACGACCTCGACGGGTGGGTCGTAGGCCAGTCATGTCGTCACCGTGACGCAGTCGAGGTGAGCGAACGCGATCCGTACGGTGTCACCGATCGACCAGCGCAGTGACGCGCGAATCTCAGCGAACGACTCGTCAGTACCGTACTCGGCTCGCCACCCATCGACATCGACCTCGATGACGATGCGCACGGGCACACGCTTCACGGCGCTCATGCTGACACCCCAACCGACGCGAGGTACGTGACACGAGCCTCAGCACGTACACGCTGTACGGCCGCCTCGCTGAGACCCGCAGCGCGTGCCACCTTCGTGGCCGCCGAGATCGCCGCGTTCATCCCTGACACGGTGTCGAGGTGATCCATGTCGATCGTCGGTGACGCCTCGTTGGTGGTAGCCAGTTCGGTGGCAGTGGCAGGTCGGCCCCCCTTGTCGAGTGCTCGCAGGGTAGCGGCGGCACTGGACACCAGCCCGAGGAACTCGCGCTCCATCCCATTGCTGCCGACACCTTCGTGCACGTAGTAGTCGGCGTCGCCACGTAGGTCTGCTAGAGCGGTGTCGTCGAGTACGACCTCGACGAACTTGCTGGTCTCTTTCAGGATGATGCCCGTCTGCCCGCAGTCGCGGGTGCGGTGGTCGCCGTAGAACTTCGGTGGCACACGGTACACGCGGGCGCTCATGCCGACGCTCCGTTCTGCTTCGTGCAGTAGGTCGACACGTGACCGGTCATGTCACGGATCACCATGTTGCGAATCGAGTACGAGATGACGTAGCCGCAGCCGGTGCAGGTGGCGGCGAACCCGGCGATGTCGCCGTTACCCGTGGCGGGCTTCGCGGTGATGAGGATGTTCATGGTGGTGGCTCCTTCGGTTGAGTGAGGCTGACAGACCCAATATAGGGGGGGTTAGTGAATGGTGTCCAGTGTTGCGGCCTCGCGAGTCCCACGACCGTCGCAGTCGTAGCAGTTGAACCCCGGCCACGACGAGTGCCCGCCAGCCCCACCACACCGCTGACAACGAGCCAGACCACGAGCAGCCCACGCCATGTCCTGCTCGGCACGTACGGCAGCACGAGCGGTTCGGTCGGCGATCTCTTGGGGTGACTCGACGAATGCTGCGCGGGCGATGATGGCAGCAGCCTTCTGCTTGGCCTCACGGCGCTGGTAGGTGGGGCAGGCGTAGGTGTCTGCGAGGACGGTGATGCCGTCGATCTCGTAGGTCGTGGGGTTGGCGGCTGGTGCGCAGCGGAGGACCCTGTCGGTGTACACACCGGCTCCCGCTTCGACGTAGGTCACGCAGTCGGCACAGTCACCCGGGTACCGGTTGGTGGTCGTGGTGGTCATGGTGGGCTCCTTGGGTGGTGGTCTTGCTGACACCCCTAATCTAGGGGGGGTTAGGGAACGGTGTCAAGTGGGCTCACCAGACCCGGCGTGTCCCCCTCACATCGACCACGGATTCGACTGCCCCAAGCCAATCGGCGACACATCAGGAATCACCCGACGACCCGGCGGCTCATACACCGCCAACAACATCGCATCAGCCCGGTCAGGTGACCCCACCCCCCGACGCTTCATGTCTTTCTTCGACTCGATCAAGATGCGACCCGCCGAGTCCGACCGATACGTGGGACCCGAGAGTTGCGCCAGTAGCCGACGATCCCCCTCCACCCGAAGTCGCTGCGACCCATCCGGTAACGGCTGCAACAACTGCCGACCGTTCCACCACATCTCGGCTCGCTGATTGGCGAACCGGGTCGGCTCCCCTGCTCGTTCGGCCACGTTCACCGCCACCACCTCAGCCGAGTGCATCAACTCGTCACGCCACCGCTCCAACACCGACACGACAGCCCAGCCGACACCGATCGAGTCGACCTTCACTCGCACCCGGTCAGTGATGCCTCGCACCTTGTGGGCCTGCTCTGCCTCTCGTATGTGTTCCAGTACGACACCCGCGACGTCGACAGCATTCGCGTTCACTGCCCCCGTCGCACGATGTCGCACCGTCACCACGCCCCGGTCGTAGGCGGCCACGACGAACTCGTCACCACCATCGGAGGCGACGTCGACGCCCAACCGGATCGCGTCCGACACTTCGGGCGTCTCGTTCTCTTGCGACTGTTCAGCCCACTGCAACGGGATGACCTTGTTCGCGGTCTGCCGAGGGAACCGGGCATGGACGCGAGCCTCGACGAACGGCGAGTCCTCCCCGAACTCGGCCGTCACCTCATCCACCCACGACTGATCGACAAGATGAACCGCCACCCCGTGCGCCTCGACATCAGTCGGGCACGCTCGACACTGACCCGCATCCTCACCGGTGAAGTTCGGCGTATCGAATGCGGAGATCGGGATCACGTTGTACAGAGGCGACTCGCAGCACCCTTCAAACCATGACCCCTCCGAATCGGTCGGCGGGTTACCGAGCACCAGCAGTCGCGTGTGGCCACCAGTCATCAGCGACTCTAGGGCTCGCCCCAACACGGGACCGATACCGCCAGCCTCATCGACAACGACCAGCAGATGCGGGGCGTGAATACCCTGCACCGCAGCCTCATCATGGTCAGCAGGCGAGAACCCGTCGGCCACCGTCTCCCCCCCGATCTTCCATTCGACGAGGTTCGTCTCACCCGGTAGACCATGCCGTGCCACGACCCGACGAATGTGGGGCCAGAGGACACCCTTCACCTGCCGGAACGTCGTCGACGTCGTGACGATCCGAGCAGTACCCGGTGGGTGCACTGACCCCCACCACGTGATCGCACGTGCCGCGATGTGTGACTTGCCCGGGGCATGGCACGCTGGGACAGCCGTGCGCTTGTGGTCACGTACGGACTCCAAGATCATCTGCTGCCGTGACCACATCGTCTCCCCCAGCACGGTGCCCACGAACCCGACCGGATCATCCTCATAGCGGGCGTACGGGCTCAACTCTCGGGTCGCGATCTCAACCGCCAGTCGTTGCCGTTCATCGTGACTGAGTTGGGCGATCAGTGCCGGTCGCTTACCCGGCGGTAGGGCCGACAGTCTGGCAAGCGCCGACGTCACGTCGAGCCTTCATCCTCACCGAGCAGGGCGGCGATACGAGCCGACAGGGCCTCGGGGGTGACCTGCACGTCGATCTCGACTGGACCACCGTTGGGTCCGGTCACCTCGGTTGCTAGGCGTCGGCCGAACTTGTTGGGTCGGGTCCGTTCCAACCACCATGCTGACGCCTGCCATGTGCCATTGTTCGCTGCCGTGGTGATGTTACCGGTGTGTCTGATCTCAGCCTCGGCTCTCGCCTTTTCTATTGCCTCCCATAACTCCTTGTAAGTGGTCTCCTCAGGGTTCGGTGGTTCCCCATCTTCGACACGAGCGGCCTCGGCTCGCCCACGATCTAGCCACCTGTAGAGGGTCGACTCGCCGATGCCCACATACTTCGCTGCCGCATCCATGTAGGCACCGAGACGTAGGTTTGTGACCAGTCGGTTGACGAGGTCGGGGTCAATCTTCGGGGGTCGCCCCTTGCGTGGGGTGGGCATGTCGATCTCCTCAGGTGTGGCTCAGGGCCATGAACTCTTGGCGGGCTGTCGCATTGTCTCGCATGGCTCCCAGCATGACACTGGTCGTCATCTTCCCCTGATGCTTGCGTACGCCCCGGTTACCCATGCACGAGTGGTGTGCGGTGATGATGACAGCGACCCCGTACGGGTCGAGGTGGGTGACCATCGCATCGGCGATCTGTTGAGTCAGCCGTTCCTGTACTTGTAGTCGGCGAGCGTACACGTCGACGAGTCGAGCCAACTTGGACAGGCCAACCACTCGTGCCCCGGGTAGGTAGCCGACTGTGGCGACACCTCGGAATGGGGCGAGGTGATGTTCGCAGAGGGACACGAACTCGATGTCGGAGAGGACGATCAGTTGGTCACTGGCCTCGTCGAAGGTGACACCGAGCACGGTGGCCGGGTCGAGGTCGTAGCCGCTGGTCATCTCTCGTAGCGCCTTGATGTACCGCTTGGGGGTGTCGAGGAGTCCTTCACGTGTGGGGTCTTCGCCGATGTGTTGCAGTAACCGGACGACCGCATCGGTGGGTTCCCCGGCGTCACGTTCCCACGGGAAGGCGATCCACTCGTTCACTTCGATGGCATCGGGTGCTAGGTCGGTGGGGGAGTGGGGCTTGCGGTAGAGCGCGTCACGGTGCAGGTACGTGTCTTGGCGTCGCAATGTGATACCGGTGTCGACGAGGTCGTCGACGATGAGGGCACGATCGTTGGGGGTGTCGAGGATGGGTAGCCCGAGACGGTCGGCGACCATGATTGCCACTGGTGCTCCCCCTTGTGGGATGCCGTAGACACCGCTGAAGTTGTTGGGTACACGGTGACGGGTGCGGGTGATGAGTGCTTCGACGGCATCGTTCACGTCAGCCCATGTCAGGTTCAGCATCGTCAGACACCTCTCGTGTTGCCCCACGCAAGCACGTGGAGGCGGGTGGTCAGGTTCCACCCGTTCGCTAATGTCGCCTCGGCGACGTTGTGAAGGTTGCTGGTGATCGCCTCAGCGGTGACACCTTCGGGCATGATCCACACGGCGCGGGTTGGGATGTCGTAGGCACGGGTGATCTCACCCACTTCGGCTAGATCATCGGGGTGTTCGGCGACGAACTTGAAGTACGCCCGATACTCATCTGAGAGCCGGGCGAACTGGACGAGGGTCGGGGGCACTAGCCGCTTCGGCCACGGGTCCCCTGAGTGGGCAAGTTTCGGGGAGACACTGAACACGTCGACGTGCTCAACACTGACCGGTGTCGGTTCGATGGTCCCATTCGTTTCGACGGTGATGTACCTGTCGGCGCTGACGGTGGTGATGAACTCGGTCCAGTCGGCTCGACGCTGATGCAGTAGTGGTTCGCCTCCGGTGACGACCACCTCGTTCACGTTCATGTCATCGAACTGGGCGACCACTTCGGTGGGGGTCATCGTGGTCCCCTCGGCCTTCAAGTCGTACCGGCTGGCATCCCACGTGTACGGGGTGTCGCACCACGTGCATGACAGGTTGCAGGCCATGAGGCGTACGAACCCACAACGCCGTCCGAGGCGTGGCCCTTCACCTTGGAAGGTGGGGCCGAATATCTCAGAGACGATCACTCCGACCACACTGCCCACGTCTTCGGTGTCTCACTGACGCCCACCTTGATCCGTACCCCGTCGGGGAGGGGTGTGGTGACCCGCAGGGTTGAGGCGAACAGGCGAGCCATGTTCTCGGCACTCGGTTGAATATCGAGGACATCGTTCAAGTGTCGATGGTCGAGAGTGCCGTCGAGCCAGACACCGAACGAGCGCAGTTGCCCGTAGTCGCAGACGAACCCGTGCCCATCGAGCCGGTCACTGGTCAAGTGAACTCGGACGACGTAGTTGTGTCCGTGTACACGCCCGCACGGATGCTCTGCCCGTAACCCATGCAACTGGTGTGAGGCGCTGAACGCGAACTCTTTGCTGATCTCCCACATCATGCCCTCGCAGCGATCTGGTCGAGTGCGAACTCGCGGTCGACGTATTCGGTGGGGTCGGTGATACCTGCCACGACGAACGCTTCGATGCGTTCGACGCAGGTCCCACATCGACCACAGTGGACAGCCCCCCCCTTGTAACAGGACCACGTGATCGCATAGTCGATGCCGTACGAGTTACCGAGACTGGCTATGTCAGCCTTCGTCATCTCAATGAACGGTGCCTCCAGTGTGAACCCGTCGGCCGTGAACCCTTCATTGCCTGCTCGCATGGCATCAGCGAATGAGGTGAAGAACCCGGGGCGGCAGTCTGGATAGATGAAGTGATCCCCAGCATGGACACCAGTGGCAACGACCAGCGCACCTTCAGCGACAGCGATGCCGGTAGCGATGGCCAGCATGATCGCATTCCTATTGGGGACAACGGTGGCTCGCATGGTCTCTTCGGCGTAGTGACCGTCGGGGACGTCCACACTGGTCGACGTCAATGCTGACCCGCCGAGTAGTGACCGCATGTGGCTGAGGTCGACGATCGTCATGTCAGCCGCGAGCCGGGCGGCGATGATTGCTAGCGAGTCGAGTTCACGTCGGTGTCGTTGGCCGTAATCGAAGCCGACGAGGTAGAGCCTGTACCCTCGCGCATGGTAATGCCATGCGAGGGTCGCCGAATCCATGCCACCTGACGTGATGCAGACGGCCAGTGGTCTGGGTTGATTGGTCATCGTTTCGTACCTTCCGGTGAGGGGGTAACTATGAGACAGTCAGTTTCATTACCCATTGCCGAATACACGCTCAGGCCCACCTGATCTGTACCGGGCTTCGCTAGGTCAGCAAGGTGTTTCGGGTTAGCGTCGGCCCCGTGAATCTGAGGACCAAAGACTTCATGCCACCGGGATGCGTGACCATTCACACCGTGGACGTTTAGACCATTCGCAGGTGAAGTGAGGCCGTACACGGGTGGAGACACGTCGCCGTGACGTTTACGTAGGTGGTCTTCCATCCGCTGCACTGATGCCATTGAAAGGCGCAGAACCTGTCTACGGTTCCACGGTCCGGTCGTGGCCACTTCACTCGGCTCGACCCCGTAATGGAGTCGCAGTAGGCGAGAGTGCTTATAGATGTCGCGCCCGTTCAGTTTGACCCCCACAGACTTGCCCCGGTCAGGATCGAAGAGTCTCAGTTGAGCATACCTAACAGAAGCCGCGAACCCTGACGAGTCGACCGAGTACCACGGGAGCAGTGTCAGCAGCCGAGGATGTGTGACGCCCCACCCGTGGAATCTCATGCCGGGGTGATTGTCTCGCGCATGAATGAACATCGACAACGACCAGCGCAGTAGCCGTTCGGGTTCACTCTTGTACGGCACCATCCCACCGAGACCAACGAAGTCGACACCGTCGGCTGCGTACCGGTCCAGTTCCTTCGGGTCACACCCGTAGTGGACAGTGGGTACGACGTCGAGACCTTGCTTGCGTAGCGTCTTGTAGTTACGCCATGACCCCCTAGCATCGCCGATCTCGTCGAGTGAGGCAATCCATGCGAGGTCGTCCCGCCATAGGTCGGCCCACGTCGCGAAGGATGACAGTGAGATGGGGGCACCGAGTGAAGCAGCCGAGTACGCCCCCGAGTCCCCGATGATACGCAAACCCCAAGAACGCATTTCACCGATGTCAGACGAGTCGAAGTAATGGTAGGAGACCAGAGCATTCACCGGGTAACGGAGGTGCACGTCGCCCGTCTCATTCGCCACCGGTGACCCCCCGGTATGCAGCAGTGATAACAGCGGCCGCAGCAGCGTCTCGATGTTCGATGCCAGTGGCCTTCACGACGGTGTTCCACATCGACGCCACCTCAGGGTCGACCTTGAATACGATGCGTACCATCCCATCCTCGTCGCTCATCCCTCCGACCTCGTTCATCAGATCGTCGAGGCTGGGGGGTGGTGCATGGTAGGCACTGAGGTCAGCAAGTTCATCAGGGTCGAATCCGGCTGCCATGCGTAGATCCTCGGGTAGACCATCGAGGCTGGCCAGTAATGCTGCCGGGTCCCACGCGGCAAGTTCGGCGGTCCGGTTCGATGCGAGAGCGTAGGCACGAGCCTCCTTCACCGTCCACTGATCGGGTACTCGGTGAATGGCGACCTCAGTCCAGCCGAGGTCGAGCATCGCTTGAAGTCGGCCGTTACCCGCAATGACTGTGCTCTTGTGGACGACCAGTGGTTCACGTTGCCCGAACTGATCCAGAGACGTACGGATCGCATCCATGTTGCGGGGGCCGTGGGTGCGAGCGTTGGCCTTATCCGTCTTCAGTGTCGACACCTTGACGGTCTCCACGATGAGGTCGGTCACGTGTGACTCCTTCTGCTAATGATGGGGATGGGGTTATTGGCCTTCGCCTCGGATGACCTTGTACACGGTGACCTCACTGACCCCCATCGCCTCGGCTAGTTTCCTGTAGGTGACGTGCTGGTCACGTAGACCTAGTACGACTTCCCGGCGACGCTTCGACTTCTGGGTGACGAGGTCTTGCAGGTGACGCATCTCTTGGGTGATCGCCTTGATCTCGTCGAGATCGTTCTCATCGTTGGGTGTGGTCGTGTCCTCGTCGGATGGTGGGGTTCGGGTCTTCGTCATGGTTGGCTCCGTTCGGTCTTGTTGTGAAGGGTGCGAGTCGAGGTTCATGCGCTCTCGCCCATGATCCACAGTGCCATCGCAGACGTGCCCCGAGTGGGGCGCAGATATGTGATCGTGCGAACGAACTCGCCAGAATCGTCGGGGAACACCCCGGCGTCGACGAGCCCGTCGATGGCAGCCTTCGCTGCTGGTGCACAGCCTCCCGCGTCTTGGAGCCTGCCCCCCTTCTGATGTGGTTCGACGATGATGGTTGCCCAGTGCATCGGCTTCACCTTGTGTGCCTTGGCAAGCACGGTGAACGCTGACCGCCACTCCTTCGTGAAACGTGCCCGCTCGTAACGGTTGCTGGCTCGTTCAGTGTTGGTCGTCCACGGTCGAGCGTCGTACTGGAGTCGGTACACCGTCAGGGCACCGTGACCGGGGCACGCGAGTATCGCGCACACGTGACACGGTGGTGATCCCATACCCCCATCCTAGGGGGGGGTGTAGGTTCCGAGGTCGTCGAGTAGTACGTGCCGCGTGTCGTGGAGTTTGATGGGTACGGTGGCCGGGTCTGTGCCTCGGAAGACGAGCCACCCGCGACTGATCGACTCAGCCCTGTGGGTCTCAATCCAGCCGTGACAGCCGGTGGTCCCTGACCCGCAGACGAGCATCAGGTTGGACGTCAGGTTCATCGACTGGTCTCGACTACCACCCATGCCACGAGGTTGACGGTGGTGGATCGAGTAGGGCACCCCGAGACAGGTCACCCCGCACGCCTCGCATCTGCCCCACGAACGGTGGATCACCAACGCTCGCACCTCACGAGTGGGGCCAGTTGCTCGCCTAGACCCCCTAGAAGGCGCAGAGCGGGTCTCTCCCGTGGTCTTGTCGCGAGGTTGGGTGTCTGTGAGGGGTGAACGCCTCAGACCCTTAGAGCGCCTTAGGGGGCCGCCGCGTTTCACGTGTCGACTTCGACGCGGGCCATGATGCGTTGCCATTCAGCCTTGACCTCGGCGGGCATCGGTACGACACCGGTGGGCGTGGCTAGCAGTGCCGCCTGCTGAGTGCGTTCGATCTCGGCTCGACGATGAGTGCGCCATGCCGTGTTCAGGTGGGCGGGCATCACCGGGGTCGTCTGATCGGAGTAGTGACGCACCACTGCTTGCTGCGCCCAGTCGACGGGCATGTCACCACGTAACGCCTGCGACCATGCCAACGCCCGAGCCATCGCATCCTCTCTAGACGGTGGGGTCAGCCGCTGGTCATAGGTCCCTGCGATCGCGAGCACCTTCGCAGCCTGTTCTGGGTTCATGCTTCGATCGCTCCCGTCTCACTGTCGCCCCACCCGTCGAACACTGACGCGGCTTCAAGGTACATGGCCGTCCCAGATAGTCGCGTCTGACCACCACGATCCGGCAGTGGCTCATCTTCCCACCTGTCCTGATTGAGCCAAGTCGACGGATGAGCAGTGAATGCCCCTTGCCGGTTGGGGTCGTCACGGTAACGCGCAGCAGCCGCCACGATGGTCGGGGCATCAACACTCTGCACTGCTCGATCCCACGCGACACGTGCTGCTCGCTTGCCCGCCTTGCGTGGGTACACGAGCCAGAACTCGTCGAAGTCGTCGGTCTGTTGATGGTTCACCTGATGGTTCCTTTGATGGTTAGTGATGGTTCGGGTGCGGGCTACCGCAGGGGTGGGGTGCGGGCTACCGTAGGGGTGGGGTGCGGTAGACCGTAGGGGTGGGGTGTGGTCTACCGCAGGGGTGCGGGCCACCGCAGGGGTGTGTTCTACCGCAGGGGTCATCGTGACAGTCACGAGGCTCGACTTACCCGGTCGCTCACTGATCTCGATGAGGTCAGCAGACTCCAACCAACGCAACCAGCGACGCGCCTGAGTCTCACTGATCCGACACCGAGTGGCGATCGTACCGACCGCATACCACGACAGTCCCTCATCGTTCGCCTGATCGGCCAACGCGACCAACACGAGCATCGCTGTCGGGTCGATCTTCGGTGTCTGACGCCACACATAGGAGGACACGTGCACACTCATACTCGCACCGACACTGACTGCCACACCCTCACCGGGCGGGCATGACACTCGGGACGAGTCGACTGCTCGTACCCGTCGGTCGCCGTGATGAGCCCAGCCTTGGCGGCCTGACGCATCATGGCGCCCATCGCACGCGGTTCATGGGTGCGCATGTCTGGATCGAGTCGAGCCCACACCTCGTCAGTCGTGAACCGCTGACGCTCACTGGCAAGCGTGTACAGGACCGCCATGACGTGTCGCTTCCACGGCCCATCAGCGTGCACCTCAACTCTTGTCAGAGCCTGATCGCGTTGGGTGATCCCATCGGTGACCCCGGCACGTCGGCATAGTGCACAGTACCGGGCACCTCGTTGTTCACCGTGCTGGCAGCCGTCTTCATCATCGACCGCGAATGTGTCCCACAGGCTAGGGTCGCCCATGACCTACCACCTCCGTCTAGATTGTTGAGCCCCAATCTCGGGGCGTGGTTACCGCTGACCGTCCGAACGTACTCCGACCCCGGGTTAGTTGACGCGCGGGACATGCCGGTAACCCTGAACACGTACACTCCGCAGTCAGGGTTACCCGGGGGATCAGTCAGGTAGCAGTGATACCGAGAGCGGCACGACGGGCCACGTACGCTCGCCGTAGGGCATCCTTCTGGCTGGGGCTCAGGGGTGCGGTGGTCTGCTGCACGAGGGCGACCGCCTCAGCCAACGACTCGGCCGAGTCGGCGGTGTTGATCTTCTGCAT
>Ga0209190_1000122_pt1 | contig 53118 bp, 50 predicted proteins | sample M_140205_XF_Meta_FD_187315 | JGI IMG/M metagenome (GOLD analysis project Ga0209190, IMG submission 187315) | Freshwater microbial communities from Lake Montjoie, Canada to study carbon cycling - M_140205_XF_MetaG (SPAdes) (version 2) | ecosystem: Environmental > Aquatic > Freshwater > Lake... | reverse complement strand
CACAGCCTTCGCCAAGATCGCAGGGAGCGGCGAACCCGCCTTTCTCTTCGAGTCCGCCGAGCAAGATGAGAAAAGCGGACGCTACTCGATCCTCGGGGCCGGGGCGGAACGCGAGTTCATCGCGCGCGGGCGGAATTTCGAGATCCGGCAGGAAGGGCGCGTTGTGCGCTCCGGCGAAGCGGATGACCCGCTCGCCGAGTTGGAGCGGGAGATGTCAGGCCTCGGCGCGCCGCAGGGCTTTCCCCATTTCCCGGGCGGATGCGTCGGCTATCTGTCCTATGACGCCGTGCGCTACTTCGAGCCCACCGTGCCCACCGCGCCGAAGGATGAACTCGGCGTGCCGGATCTGTATTTTTTCACCACAGATCGCGTGTTGGTCTTCGACCACTTCACCCGCCGCCTCATGGTCATGGTCAACGCCTACCCCGGCGATGATCCAGCCATCTCCTATGCCGCCGCGCGGGAAAAGATCTCATCAATCATCGGCCTGCTTGCGCGGCCCGCGGTGCTGCCGCCGATTTTCACGGATGCGCCGACGACACCCTCCGAGATCTCATCGAACACGACCCGCGAGGAGTTCTTCGCCGCGGTCGAAAGCGCCAAGGAATACATCCGCGCCGGCGACGTCTTTCAAGTCGTCCTCTCCCAGCGTTTTTCCACTCCGTTCACGGGATCTCCGCTCGACCTATACCGCGCGCTGCGCCTGGTCAACCCGTCGCCCTACATGTTTCTCCTGCGTTGCCCCGGCTGCCACCTCGTCGGCAGCTCGCCCGAGGTCCATGTGCGGGTCGATGAGGGTAATATCCAGATCCGCCCCATCGCCGGGACTATCCGCCGCGGGACGACAACCGAAGAAGACGACTCCAACGCGGCCGAACTGCTCGGCAATCCCAAGGAACGGGCCGAGCACCTCATGCTCGTCGATCTGGCCCGCAATGACGTGGGGCGTATCGCGGAATACAAAAGTGTGCGTGTTACAGATTTCATGACTATCGAGCGCTACAGCCACGTCATGCACATCGTTTCAAACGTCGTTGGAAAACTTTCGCCCGGCCAGACAACTTACGATGTCATGCGCGCCACCTTCCCGGCTGGCACCGTGTCGGGCGCACCCAAGGTCCGCGCCATGCAGATCATCAACGAACTGGAACGCAGCAAGCGCGGCAGCTACTCGGGTGCAGTCGGGTATTTCGGCTACGACGGCAACCTCAACTCCTGCATCGCGCTGCGCACCGTTCTCCTCAAGGACGGACAGGCGCACGTCCAGGCAGGCGCCGGGGTGGTTGCGGATTCCACCGCCGAGGGCGAATATCAGGAAACCATCAACAAGGCCATGGGTGTGATGCGTGCCATCGAGCGCGCCCGCACCGTCGAAGCATCATGATCCTCGTACTCGATAACTACGACAGCTTCACCTACAACCTCGTGCAGTATTTCGGCGAGCTGGGGGCCAACCTGCGAGTGGTTCGCAACGACCAGATCACCGTCGACGAAATCGCGCACCTCGCGCCGGAGCGCATCGTCGTCTCCCCCGGGCCCTGCACGCCGTCCGAAGCCGGCATCAGCAGCGAAGTGATCAAGACATTTGGTCCGCGCATCCCCATCCTCGGTGTTTGTCTCGGACACCAGTGCATCGGCGAAGTCTACGGCGGCGATGTCGTCCGCGCCGACCGCCTCATGCACGGCAAGACCTCACCGATCATCCACCGCGGGGAAGGTGTTTTCAAAGGACTCCCCTCGCCCTTCGAGGCCACGCGCTACCACTCGCTCATCGTCAAACGCGACACCCTGCCTGACGTTCTCGAAATCACCGCCGAGACCGCCGAAGGAGAAATCATGGGCCTGCAGCACAAGACGCTCCCTATCCACGGCGTCCAGTTCCATCCCGAGTCGATCCTGACCACCGAGGGCAAACGCCTGCTTAAGAACTTTCTGGAGTTGTAACCGAACTGTACGACCAATGAGACAGTTCACGAAGCGTGCCCCCGTCTAGTTCGCGTAATGGAAGCGCAACTGGGCTATCTCGAGGTTTCGCCCGGCGAAGCGGTAGACCATGCGGTGCTCTTCCGTGATACGCCGCGACCAGAAACCAGATAGGGCGTGCCTGAGCGGTTCGGGCTTGCCGATTCCTTCGTAAGGGCTGCGCACGGTGTCCTTGAGCAGCTCATTGATCCGACGGACCAACTTACGATCGGTCTGCACCCAGTGCTGATAATCTTCCCAAGCCTGCGGCGAGAAAACCAGGTTCACGCCGCCAGGTCTTTGACGCTTTTCTTGAGACTCTTGCCCTTGTTCAAGCTGTCGATCGAGGCAAGCAACCGCTTGGCGTTGGCCGGCGACCGGAGCAGATACGCGGTCTCCTGCAGGGACTCGTAATCGCCGATCGACAGCATGACCACCGCCTGGTCGCGCTTCCGAGTGATGATCACCGGATCATGATCAGCGCAAACCCGATCCATCGTGCTGGCCAAATTCTCCCTCGCGGCGGTGTAGGTGATGGCCCTCATATGGACATGATCATGTCCAGGTTGGTAAGTCTTGTCAAGCCGCCCCGAAAATCCTCCCCTATACTCCCCTCGCACCATGCCAGATCCTTCGACGCTTTTCGTCATCATCGTGTTCAGCACGGTCGGGTGGGCCGCGTTCCGACGCGGCAAGCGCGAGAGCAACGTGCTGTGCCTCCTCCTCGGCATCGCCCTGATGTTTTATCCCTACTTTGTCGAAGGCCTCACGCTGAACCTGCTCATCGGCGCCGCCTTGAGCGCGGCTGTTTGGTATGTTTGGTGATCCCGTGCCCCGGAGAACCGCCATGGACGAAATCCCTCAGCGTCCGCAAAAGACATCCAGCACCGCAGCCCGGTTGGCTTGGGGTCGAAGCAGATCGCCGTTGTTCACATCCGGCAAATTATCCGAGGTGCGAACCATCAGTTTGCGATCGCGCATGACACGCTGCCGAATCCGGCCGGAAACAGAATTTTTTCCGCTGGCATCCCCCACGATGTCCCCGCAGGGCATCTCTGTCCATAGCCATGCCCGCGCATTTTCCTTCAAGTTTCAGCTCTCCGACTTCATCCTTCCCTCCGAACTGGGGGTGTAGCTCAACGGTTAGAGCAGGCGGCTCATAATCGCTTGGTTCACGGTTCGAATCCGTGCACCCCCACCCACCAAAATATTTTATGCCCTCATTCGACATCGTCTCCGAAGTAGATCGCCAGGAAATCCTCAATGCGGTGGACCAGGCGCGCCGAGAACTTGCCAGCCGCTTTGATTTCAAGGGCTCCGAGGCCAAGCTCGAAATCGAGAAGGACGGCAACCTCCGGCTCACGGCCGAGGATGCCTCGCGGCTCAAGGGACTGCGCGAGATCGCGGTGAGCAAGATCGCCAAACGCAACATCGACCTCCGCAATGTGGAGCAGAAAACTCCCGACATTTCACCGCTTGGGCACGCCCGCCAACTGTTCGTCTTCAAGCAGGGTCTCGAGGGCGACAAGGCCAAGGAAATTTCCAAATTCCTCAAAACTTCGGGGCTCAAAATCCAGTCCGCCCTCCAGGACCGCCAGCTCAGGGTAACCGGGAAGAAGCGAGACGATCTGCAGGAAGCCATCGCGGCTTTACGCTCCAAGGACTTCGGCGTTTCGCTCGACTACACCAACTTCCGCGACTAAGTGCGCCGCCCTCCGCCAAGCGGGCGTTCCATCTGGCTCGGCGCGGTTGGGGATCGACTGCGCTATTCGAGGATTTTCTCGATATCTTCGTCGGTCAGTTGCATCGGATGACCGTCCCACACGATCTCACCCGACTTGTTGACCAAAAAAGCGTGAGGAATTCCCTGAATGCCCATTTCGTTGCTCAATCGCCCACCGGTGTCCGTCGCAACGGCGTAGTCCATCGGCAGATCCTTCTGGAATTTGCGGATCACACCGTCGGGTTCATCGGTCACCCCGACAATCATCAGGCCGCGATCTTTGTACTTCGCGTAGATCTCATTGAGGTGCGGGATGCTCTGCCGGCAGGGCGGACACCATGTCGCCCAAAATTCGAGGAGGAGCGGCTTGCCTTCCAAATCCGGCTTGGTGCCGAGGTAGTTCAAATAGGCTTTGGGCAACTTCTGGCCAACCATGCCGGCGCGAGCCACCGGCAGCAGGCAGCCAAGGGCGAACACGACTACGAGGAGGAGAGACACTCTTTTCATTCCTGCAAATTAAGCCTCATTACCGGCCATAGGCAAGCCGCACGAGGCACGGAGGCGCTCGTAAACGCCCGAAGTTAGCCAGCCCCGAGCAGGCTTCTACTTGCGCCTCTTTATCGTAACTCGGCGAGGGCGCTCGCGATGAACTAGCGGTGCATCGGCCACACGGATCACATCCATCGCGGACGCCGTGAAGCGACCGACCTGCCCCTGCAACTCGTGAAACTGAAGGGCCTGCAATCCCTGCACATTCGCGCAGCTCTGCTCGCGAAGGAATCGCACTCCGAGGCGGGTCATCGTCGTGCCGGAAGACGACGTCGCAAAGCGCAACTTCCCCGCGATGCCGAGATCGACACGATACACCGCGCCTAACTCATCGACAGCGTCTATCGCCACCTGCCACTTGGCGCGCGGGAGGAGCAGATCGTCATTGTCCTCGCTTTCCAGCGACACGGCGAAAGGCAGCCCCTTCCGCAACACCACTTGGAAGAAAAACATCCGAATCGCCTCCGTTTGCGAAATACCAAGGCGGCGCAGGGGCCAGAGCATCAGGGCGAGCAGACCGAGGGCGGTGACGCACTTCGAGGCTTCCAGCATGGAGGTGAAGGTGCCGCCGTTCCCCTCTGATCAGCAGTTGGAAGAATCGTGGTCGGTGCAGATGCCAAATCGGCGTTTGCGGGACAACTCCAAGCGGGCGAAAGTGAGAGGTCGTCTAAAGCGTTTTCGATGCCAGTCTTTACGCTGTCTCGTTTGTTCCATCGGGGTTCTGCCTGCGTGGCATTGTTCCCGCGGCCGCGGGAACGAGGATGTCCGGTGATCACGGACAAGAAGCCCGTGCAACATGTTTGCAAAACCGCTGCAGCGCATGTAACGAGTTTCGCTGCAAACGCTCTAATCGCATCCAAATCGACCCGAGTATTTAGATCTCCACGGCAGTATCACGAATCCCGAACTCGAGGCCCTGCCTCTTGGCAATCTCATGGCGATTCAACAAACCTTCCAATGAGTCTCGCAGCTGGAGATCAACCGCACGACCCTAATCATGCACGGATTAGCAGCTGGAGACTAAGTGCCAGAAGCAGGAAAAGTAGTCGGCCACCTTCAAAGGCAACGGTTCGTAATTCCTCGGGAAGAGCGAAGCCCCCCCCCTCTTGCCACCGGCTATTGTCAGTTCTTGCGCCAAGACATGGCCTTGAGCGGGTGCTCGTCGAGGACATTGCCTTCCAGACCTTCCAGTCTCTGGCCGTCGTAGAGCTGGATGCCGACATAAAAGTAGAGCGGGCAGACAGGCATCTCTTGGTCGACGAGAATCTGCTCGGCTTGGCGCAGGATGTCGTGGCGCTTCGACGGGTCCAGCTCCGCCGCCGCTGCGGCAATGATTTGGTCGTAGCGCGGGTCACTCCATCCGGTACGGTTGTTGCCGCCGCCGGTGACGAACATATCGAGAAATGTGTTGGGATCTGGATAATCTCCGACCCAGCTGGAGCGCGCGATGTCGTAGTCGAGCGAACTGAGCGAGCGGAGGTAAACTTTCCACTCCTGGCGCAGGAGTTGCACATTCACGCCGAGTTCGCGCCGCCACATGCCCTGCAACTCGATGGCGATCGCTTCGTTCAACTCTCCCTCGCTGTAGAGATATGTCACCATGGGGAACCCTCGCCCATCGGGATAACCGGCCCCGGCCAACAGCTGTTTCGCCGCGGCGATGTCACGGCCGCGGCCGTTCTCATACGGACGATATCCCCCGGCACCGGGGGGCACGAAGCTGTCCGCAGGCAACTCCCCCGCCCGCGTGATACGCTCGACGATGGAGGGCTTGTCGAGGACGAGGCTGAAAGCCTGCCGCACGCGCGCGTCGGTGAACGGACCCTTGGCGCAGTTATAGCGCAAAAAGTATGTCCCGAGAAACGGTGCGGCGTGGAAGTCCTCCCGGTTCTTAATTTCACCGAGCAGCGCGGGCGGGACGAGCCCCTTGTCCATCATGAGGTCGGCCTGCCCGGCGGCGTAGAGATTGAAGGCAGTGTTGGCTTTGCTGACCGGCAATACGTCGATGGTTTCCATCGCCACATTGTTGGCATTCCAATAGCGCGGGTTTTTGCGGAGGCGGATGTGGTCGTTGAGCCGCCATGACTCCAGGAGGTAGGCGCCGTTGCCGACGAGACACCCAGGCTTGGTCCAGTTGTCTCCGTGCTTTTCGATGGCGTGCAGCGGCACGGGCAAGAGCGTCACAAACGAGCAAAGGTCGAGAAAGAACGGCGTGGGATTCTCCAGTTCGACGCGCAGGGTGCGATCGTCGGTCGCCGAAACCCCGACCGCGGCGAAGTCGGTGATTTTGCCTTCGTTGAAGGCCCTCGCATTTTTGATGTACTGCAGCTGGTAGGCGTATTCAGAGGCCGTCGCGGGCGCGAGGGTGCGGCGCCAAGAGGCGACGAAATCTTTGGCCGTGAGCGGACGGCCATCGCTCCAGACCAACCCGTCGCGCAACTTGAAATTGTAGACGCGTCCCGCTTCGGAGATTTCCCAACTTTCCGCCATCCCAGGTTGCGGGGTGCCTTTTTGGTCGAAGGTGAGCAATCCCTCAAACAGCGCGTTGGCGATACGCCCCTCCGGTTGGCCGGTGATGAGCGCGGGGTCGAGCGTCTCGGGCTCTGCGCCGTTGAGAAAGATCAGGTCGGCGCGAGGCTGCGGTGAGCATCCAGCGAGGATCAGAACGGCGGCAAGGATGGGCCAGAGCACATGACATTCATGGCCGGATCGTGGTTCTCTGACAATCCCCCGCTGCACGCTCGCTCGCCGGCGGGACCTTGCCGTAGGATGGCCGCATGTCCGCACCGGTCACATCCGCGAACCTGGCTGCATGGGTCTGCCTAGTGCTGGCGGGGTTTCTCTACTTTTTCGCGCTGGGAAGCGACCACGCGGCAACCAACGGCGACGAGTTGCTCTACGCCCAGATCACGAGGCTGACCGCGGCGACCGGCGACTGGCTACCGCTGCAGAGCCAGGTCGAACGCCATCGCAACACCAAGCCGCCGGCGCTGTTCTGGCAGGGCATCGTCTCAACCGAGTGGGGCAAGCAGTGGGATCTCTGGCATCTCCGCTACCCGAACGTCATCTACACTTTGGCCATCGCCGTGATGGTCTTTTTCCTCGGATGCAAACTCGGCGGGGGCACCGGACCCGGCGTGTTGGCGGCGCTGGTCTATCTCTGCTTCTTCGGCACCTACCGCTACGGGCGCGTCTTCCTCACCAGCGCCCCGGAAACCTTCTGGCTGTTTCTTCCCTTCTGTCTTCTGCTCCTCCGGCCCAACCGTGATCGCGGGATCGGTTGGATTGCGGCCCTTCTCTTCGGGATCCTTTTTGGCTTCGCCTTGCTCTACAAATCCTTCGCGCTCGCGTTACCGGCCGCTGCCGGGCTGGCGTGGTGGACGATGCACGGGCGAGGCTATCGCTTCGTCGAGTGGCTGAAGCGCGATGCGTTCCAGATCGCGCTGGCCACCATCGTCTCCCTCGCCGTCTTCGGCATCTGGTATTGGCTGGATCCGCAGCGCCACCTCATCCTCTCCGACTTCGTGCTCGATGAAAATTTGGGCAAGTTCAACACGGATGGAGAAAACTATTTCGTCAATCTGCTTTGGGGTGGCTCGAGCGTCTGGCGCAACGTGGTTTCTTTCCCGATCAACGCGGGCCTGCTCGCCCCAGCGGTCATCGCCGTCATCATCCTCGCCTTCCGGCGTCGGCGCGAAATGCAGAGCGAGGAAAAACTGCTCTGGTTTTGGATCGTGACCATGTTTGTCGTGTTCTCCCTGCCCAACCAGCGCGACGAGCGCTATCTTCTCCCGGCCATGCCGGCGCTGGCTGTGCTCTGCGCGCTTTATTGGACGCGCATCCCGATCTGGCTGCTGGAAGTCGGTCTGCTCGCGGTGGCTGTCATCGCCCTCGGCATGGGCTGGGGTGCCACCATCCTGAACAAAGAGGTCGGCGAGGGCGCGCTCTATCCATGGTATTTCTGGTTTGTCGTCGCTACGGCCATCGCGTTTTCGCTCGGCGCGCTGGCCAAATCTTCGGCCCGCACGATCATCCTTCCCGCCATCCTGCTCCTTTATCTCGGCTTCGGGCTTTTTCTCACGCCGTTCGACGGTTCGCGCGGAATCTACGATATGGAATCGCAGAATTTTGCTTTTGGCCGGAAGGTGGCCGTGCCGATCAACTTCGGGGCACGGGAGGAAGTCTACCGCTTTCTCCTGCCAGGCTGCGACGTGCATCCGTACAAATTGAAAAATGGCGCGGCTCCCGAGGACCTGCGCGCCAAATACCGCGCGTTTATCCTCAGCCTCCCCCTGGCCGACGACTCGGTCGAGGACGATCCATCCCTCCGCGTGGTCGGCACCAGGTTGAATCTCATCGACCGGTTCAACAACGAACAGACGATGGACATGCTGCGCGGGAACGTGTCGCGGCAACTTTTCAAAAAGGATATTCTGGTCGAAGTGCTTCCCGCGGCGCCATGAGAGGCGATGCCTTCATGGTGTCCGGTTGGTTCAGTGCAGCTTGTCTCGCCTTGGCTGCTTTTGTGTACCTGAACGCTCTCGGCAGCAAACACGCGGCCACCAACCCCGATGAACTCCTCTACCTGCAGATCGCACGACTGACCGCGGACACCGGTCAATGGCTGCCGCTGCAGGCCAGCCAGGACAAGCACCGGAACACCAAACCACCGGGCCTTTTCTGGCAAGGTATGGTTTCCACCAACTGGGGCGCGCACTGGGACCTCCTGCACGTCCGGTATCCGAACGCGCTCTACACGCTGGTGGTCGCCGCGATGGTGCTCGTGATCGGTCGGAAGCTCGGCGGTTCGTTCGCATGCGGCGCGACGGGTGCACTCGCCTATCTCGCTTTATTCGGAGTTTATCGTCACGGGCGCGTCTTCCTGACCAGCGCGCCGGAAACCTTCTGGCTCTTCGCGCCGTTGTGTCTGCTGCTCCTCCGGCCGTCGAACAAGCTGGGATGGCGGCTGGCCGCGGCTTTCGGCGTTATCTTGGGTATCGCCCTGCTCTACAAATCGCTCGCCATGGCCATCCCGGCAGCTGCGACCGCGGCCTGGTGGACACTGCATCAGCGCGATTACCGCCTTGGCGAATGGGTGCGCACGGACGCCGCCAAGATCATCTTTCTCTCACTCTTGTCGCTCGGCATCTTCGGCCTGTGGTTCTGGCTCGATCCGCACCGTGAATGGATCTGGCAGGACTTCATCCTCAAGGAAAACGTGGGCAAGTTCGATGCGCAGGAGGGAAGCTATCTGACCAACGCGCTCTGGGGAAAACACAGCATCTGGCAATATGCGGCCGGCTGGGCGACCAACGCGGGGCTCCTCGCGCCGGCGGTGCTGGCGGTCTTTGTCATCGCGTGGTGCGGTCGTGACAAAATCACGCAGCCAGAGAAGCTGCTCTGGATCTGGATCATCACGCTTTTTGTCTTCCATCTTTTTCCCAACCTCCGCTACGAGCGCTACCTCCTCCCAGCCATGCCGGCCGTGGCGGTGCTCTGCGGGCTTTATTGGGAGCGGATCCCTCGATGGGTTCTTGCGCTGACAATTTTTTCGGCAGGCGTGATCAGCGCCGGATTGCTAGCGGGCGCAGTCCTTCTACAAAAAACTCTCACGACGGCAATTGTATACTCGGCAGCGGATTGGGCCGCGTTGGGTGGAGTAGTGTTTTTCAGCTTGGCCAGTCTGGCCCGCACGGCATGGACACGGGCCTTCGCCCTGCCGTCGGTGATCCTTGTCTATTTGGCCTTCGCTGTTTTTCTCCGCCCATTCGATGGTCCACTCGGTACCTACCCTGATACCGCCATAGCCGCCGCCTTCGAGCATGATGTCGTCGTGCCTTCACCCTTCTATGCGAAGGATGAGATCTACAGGTTGCTGCTTCCGGGCAGCGCGCCGAAAAGAATCCGCGAGAAACAGCTCGCCGATGCGCTGGCGGCGGGAAAAAGCGGTGACCTTTTTGTCCTCACGCGCCCCTTAAATGACGTCAGTCTGGCCAACGAAAACCGTCTCATCATTTTGGGACGCAGGCTCAACTTGCAGGACTATTTCACGGGGGAGCAAACGGCAGACATGCTCCGCGGCGATGTGGCTCGGCATCTTTTTGCCCGGGAATTTTTGGTGCAGTTGCAGCCCTCAGCGTCCGCGCCAGCGCAGCAGAAGTAAACGCAACGCCGCGACGATGGAGACCACCGCATAGAGCGGATCGACGAGATAATCCCAGAAGTTGCGCGATTCCTGCACTGGCACCAGGTAGGCTATGGCCGCCGCAACCAGGACCCATCCGAAACGGTTGCCGCGCCACAGCAGCCAAGACGCGCTGAGCGCAACCAACCCGAAAAGCGCCAAAGAGGCAGCCCAGAACAGCCACGGCCAGCCGAGCGCATAAGAATCGAAGTTGCGTGGACCGAGCCCGAGCGCGCTCGGATAAAGCAGGACCGCAGCGCAGGCACCAAACATCCATGCAGCCGACCATTCGCGCGCACGAAACACTCGCAGCAGGCCCCCACGGGAAGCGATCGCGGCGGCCACCATGACAACCAAGGGCACGCTGATGTTGGGCGTGAGGCCGCTCAGCCAATAACGCAGCGGGTGGCCGAAGAAAGGAACGACCGACAGCACGCCGGAAAAAGCCATGGCAAAAATGAATCCTGCCGGCCCGCGCAGCAGGGGAATCCGCTGCCATCCCCAGACCAGCAGCAACCAGAGGCCGGCGACACTCCACCAAAACGCACACGTCATCATGGCCCGATCCCTCTCCCCGCGCGAGCAAGCTGTTGATCAATCCACGCGACGTTGAATTCCGCGTAGCGGACCTCGTGGCCGAGAGCGGAATAGACCATCTGCACGCGACCATTGTTTCCGATGATCATATAAGGATAGGAAAATTCCGCGCCTGGCTCCTCCTCCAAGGTCGCGATGACTTGCCATGACTTGCCATCGTCAGGCGAGAGGGCCAGACGGAGATTCTCGCGCTTGCGATTTTTTGCATCGTTCAACGCGCAGATCAACCGACCATCGGGGAGGCGCAACCCACAGACACCGGAATCGAAGTTGGGCAATAGGGAAGCCTCCGGCTGACTCCATGTGCGACCGGAATCGAAGGAGCGCGATAGAGCGGCGCGACCCGAGCCGCTGTCATCACGATAGAAGGCAAGAGCGGAGTCTGCGGAAACGGGCACGATGGAAGGCTGGAACATGATCATGCCTCCCCTCATGCGAGAAACCGCGGCGGAGTAACCGCCGTTCCATGGCTGCAGCCAAAGGATCTCCGGATATCTTCCGATGAATTCCTCATAAATCGGCACGGCCCAGCCTCCGCCGACAAGGCGCGAGGGCGGGTTGCGGGGCAAAGCGCTGAGATTGGCCAGCGGATTGAGACAAAGTTTCTCCGGCGCGCTCCACGTCGTGCCGCCATCAGCGGACCAACTCGTATTGATCGAACTGCCCGACCACTTGCCGGCGGAGATAGAGACGAAGAGAAGCCCGAGTTTGCCGTCCGCCCCGGACAGCAACACAGGGTTGCCGAGGGAAACCACATGGCGACGAAGCGACTCGGCGACACCCGCGCGGTCGAAAATAGTCCGAGGTTCGGACCAGACACCGGCCGTATCACGACGGGAGAACTGGATCGTGACGTCGGAAGCGCCCTCTGCCCGTCCCGCATACCATGCGGCGGCCAGCGTGCCATCCGATAACGTGGCGATCGTGGCGGAGTGCGCCTTCTGCTGCGCAGACTGCGCGTTGAGCTTGCTCACCGCGCAGTATGGCTCCGGTGCGGTCGCTGTTGGTTGCTCCCCAAAGATGAAGCCGGGAAACGAATGCCGCGCCTGCTCACGAGCCACCAACCAAGGTGCAAGGACGATAACAAACCCGGTGAGTGCGGCAAGCAGAGAGAGCAAGGGACGCTGAGGCTGCGAGGCAGGACGCGAAGATTTCACGACTAGATGATCTCGACCGGACATTCCGGAAGGGCCTGCAAAAATGCCCGTCCATATCCCTTGGTCACCACGCGATTGTCAAGGAGCACAATGATGCCTTCGTCGGAAGCGGTGCGGATGAGCCGTCCCACGCCTTGCCTAAGTTTAAGTATGGCCTCAGGCAGAGAGTATTCCGAAAAGGGATCGCCGCCGCGCTGCTCGATCTGCTCGAGACGCGCCTCGATGAGCGGTTGGTCGGGAACGGCAAAAGGCAGTCGCGTGATGATGACATTGCGCAAAGCCTGACCCGGCACATCAACCCCTCCCCAGAAACTGTCGAGACCGAAGAGCACCGAATTTTCCAGATCCTTGAAATCTTCAACCATGCGGTGGCGGGAGCGGTCGCCGCCCTGCACGAGCAGCGGCCATCCGCGTGAGGCGAAATGGGGTTCCATGCGGTCAGCCAAGCTGCGCATCAGCCGCGCGTTGGTGAAGAGGACGAAGGCGTGACCTTGCGTCTGGTCCGTGAAGTGTTTGATCCATCGCTCCAACTCCACCTCGTAGTCCGGGGCGCGCGGGTCGGGCATTTTTTTGACCACGTGAATCTTCATCTGCCGTGCGTAGTCAAACGGGCTGCCGATCTGCACGGCGGCGGCATCATCCGCGCCGACCCTCTCGCGAAAATAAAGCAGGTCGGAACGTCCGACGGAGAGGGTCGCACTGGTCAGCACGGCCGTGGTTTCCTCGCGAAAGAGCAGGCGGCGAAGTTCCCCGGCCAGATCGACCGGCGTGGCATGGGCCGTGACGAACTGATCGTGGCGCCCCGACTGCGAGGCCCAGTAAACGGTCTCTTCGGCCTGCTGCTCGATAAAAACCGGGAGCCCGTCGACGAAAGACTGCAGCCGCATCGAAGACTCGGCGGCCTCGGCCTTGAGATCCTCGTTGGCCTCGGATGCGGAGTCGCGCAGAACCTGCCGCAAGGCCTGCAACCGAGGGATGATGTCGAGCGGAAGTTCGAGCGGTTGGCGCACGCGGACCTCCTTTCCCTTGCTGAAGGAACAGGAGTTGCCCAGCGCGGCAAAAAAGCGTTCGCTCTCATCGATGGCCGAGGCCACCGCGGCCCCACCGGCCTTCGATTTCAATGCGGCCATCAGACCTTTCTTCGTGCGCGGGTGCCAGAGGCGCTGGAGCAGGAAACGCAGTTCATACTGCGACAAGCGGATGCCGAGATGCTTGGCAGCGACACCCTCGATGGTGTGTGCCTCATCGATGACCAGAAAATCATTGGGGTAAAGGTAGCCCGAGGAGTCGTCGGCTATCTCCTGGCCCGCTAGCAGGATAAAAAGCAGGCTGTGGTTGAGAATGACGATATCGGCGGAGTCCACCCGACGGCGCGCCTGCTGATAAAAACAGCGCTCCCCTGCGCCGCACGATCGTTGCGTGCAAATGCCCGCTTCGCTGCAAACAAGATGCCAAACGGCGGGGTCGGGCTGTGGGTCCAGATCGGCGAGAGATCCGTCCGACGTCCTCCGGCTCCACTCGTGAATCCTCTCAAGCTCCAGCGACTCCACGGTGCTGAAAAGTTCGGCGCGGTTTTCCATCGCCTTGGCTAAGCGTCTCGGGCAGAGGTAGTTCTGCCTGCCCTTGAGCAGGGCGGAATCGAATTCCACCGGGAGCAATTTCCCGACCAGGGGCAGGTCTTTGTAGACAAGTTGCTCCTGCAGATTGATCGTGTGCGTGGAGATGATCGCCTTGCGTCCGGCCTCCGTGGCGGCCAGCACCGAGGGCGCGAGATAGGCCAGCGATTTCCCGGTGCCCGTGCCGGCTTCGACCGCGAGGTGCCCGCCCCGCGCGATGGTCGCGGCGACATGTTCGGCCATGAGCAATTGCTGGGGGCGGAACTCGTAGTTGCGGGCCGCGGCAAGCAATCCGCCGGGCGAGAAAATCTCGCGCATGCGGGCAGAGGGATCAGCGGCCGCCGCGCCTTCGGGCACCAGCGAAATCATGGGATGACGTGGCCGGGAATCCGGTTGATGCGCCCCCCGCGGTAGGCGATAATGCACCTTCCGCCGGGGCGGGGCGATAGGGCCCCAGAGCGGGCACATCCGATGCAGATTCTCGACCGATATCTTTTCATCCGCGTATTGCAGCCATTTCTCTACTGCGTGGTGGGCTTTGTCTCCATTTGGCTCGTTTTCGACCTGAGCGAGAATGCACCGGCTTTCATCCAGAACAAAGCTCCGCTTTCACTGGTGGTGGAGTTCTATCTGCTCCGGGCTCCGGAAATCCTACTCATGAGCCTGCCCATCGGGCTGCTGCTGGCCCTGCTCTACACCCTGACCCAGATGTCTCGCCGCAACGAGATCATCTCCGTGCTCTGCGCCGGCCGCAGCATCATCCGCCTGCTCATGCCGCTGTTTCTTTTCGGTCTTGCCCTCACCACTCTAGCCACTGCCCTCAATTACGCTGGCGCTCCGCATGCCGGGGCGGTCAAAAAGGAAATTCTGACCGACCTTCGCAAAAAGGGGGACGTGAACCGCAAAGCCTTGCGCGGGCACCTCTACCGCAACCGTGAAGACCGCCGGTTCTGGTACATTTCGCGCCTCAATCCTTCGATCGAACGCTTCGCGTGGATCCAGATCATTCAAGAGGACAAGAATGGCGACCTAGAGACGAACTATTACGCCGAAGAGGCAAAATACGATTACCCCACAAAGTCTTGGAACCTCAGCAACGGCAAGGTCGTGCATTTCGACAAGCAGGGCGATGTCAGAGAGCAAACAAAGTTCAAGACGCTGCAGCTTTCGGCCTTCTCGGAGACGCCGTGGCGGATCAGCAGTTCGGTGCTGGAGGCCAATTTTCTCTCGGTGCCCGAACTGCGCGAATACCTGAAATACAACAGCCACTTCACCGAGGCACGCTTGGCACCCTACACCACGCAACTGCAGTACCGCTGGGCGCTTCCGTGGGGTTGCTTCATCGCGGTGCTCATTGCCGGTCCGCTCGGCATCGTCTACTCGCGGCGCGGGCTGATGGGCAGTATCACGATGGCGATCGGCCTGTTTTTCCTGCTCATCCTCAGCAGCAGCCTGTTTCTCGCTCTTGGCAAGGGCGACCGCATCGGGCCGGTTCTGGCCGCGTGGGGACCTGTCGTATTTTTTGGCGGGATCGGCGTTCTCATGCTATGGATGCGCACGACCAACCGGGAAGTCCCGAACATCCTCAGCTGATCACGCCATGAACCAAGATTGGGAAATACGCAAGCGCTCGGAAGCCTGCACCCTCACGCAAAGACCGTTCCGAGAGGGCGAGTTTTTTCATACCGCCATCTTTCGCGAGGGGGACGGTTTCCGTCGGGAGGACATTTCGGAGGAGGCGTGGAATTCCCAGCCGTCCGGGCCCCTTCCATTTTCTTTCTGGCGGTCGAAATTCGAAATGCCGCCCCCACCCCCGCCGGAGCCCTTGGCCAAGCAGGACGCGGAGGGAATTTTGCGCAAGCTCATTGAGGAGAACTTGGATGTGACCCGCAACGCCCGCTACATCCTCGCCCTCATGCTCGAGCGCAAGCGCCTGCTCAAACCGATGGAGAGCAGCGACCCCGACGTGCTCGTCTACGAGCGCGCACAATCCGGCGAAACATTCCTCATCCCCAACCCCAGACTCAGCCTCTCCCAGGTCCCCGAAGTCCAGCGCGAGGTCTCGGCCCTGCTCGGCATGCAACTCGACACGCCAGCCGCGCAAACCGCCGCAGCCTGAGCGCCACGCGCCCATGAGCGCCGCACCCTTTGGCTTCGAACGCCGTCCGTCACAACCCGCGCTTTTCCTCGCGCCGATGGCGGGCGTGACCAACTCCGTCTTCCGCCGCATCTGCAAGGCACGAGGCGCCGATGTCCTGACCACCGAGTTTGTCTCGGCCGACGGCATCATGCACCGCAACGAACGCACGGAGCACTATGTGGATTTTACGCCCGAGGAACGGCCTCTCGGCGTGCAGCTGTTCGGCGGCGACCCCGATCAAATGGCCCGCGGCGCGGCCTCCGTCCTCGATTGGAAGCAGCCGGACTTCATCGACATCAACTTCGGCTGCCCGGTGAACAAAGTCGTTTGCAAAAACGGCGGTTCCGCCCTCCTGCGCGACGGAGAACTGCTCGCGACCATCGCCGCCGCGGTGGTCCGCGCGGCGGCCCCGGTTCCAGTCACCGCGAAAATTCGCATCGGCTGGGATAGCCAATCGATCAATGCCGCGGACAATGCCAGGCGGCTAGAAGATGCGGGTATCCGGCGATTGACCGTGCATGGCCGCACCCGCGCGCAAGGGTATTCGGGCGAGGCCGATTGGGGCGTGATTGCCGAAGTCGCCTCCGCCGTGCAGATCCCGGTGGTCGGGAATGGCGACATCGATTCCGCCGAGATCGCCCTGCAGCGCTGGGCCGGGACTCCCGTCTCGGGCCTCATGGTCGGACGCGCGGCCATGACCAGCCCGTGGATTTTCCAGGAGATAAAAGCCGCTTTCCGCGGCGAAAATGCGCCGCCCGCACCGACTTCGTCCGACCGCTGGGATCTCATCGAAGACCACTGCCGGCAGGAGCTCGGCCGGTGGCGAAAGACGGAAAAGGGCATGCACGCCATGCGGTCGCGCCTCATGGCTTACTCGCGAGGCATGCCCTCGAGTCGCGAACTGCGCCGCCGCTTCGGACAAGTCGACACCCTCGAAGAACTTGCCGCCGTCCGCGCATGGCATGAGAACGCAACCCATACGGAAATCACCGGCCAACCCGAGCCTCCCCTGGCCGCCGATCCGGCGGTGGGCTGACATCGTCTTCCTGCTCCTCGCTGCCAATTACGATGGTCACGAGACCAATGGCAAAGGCGGTCCGGGCCGCCATTCTCTCGCGCGGTCAAAGGATCTTAGCCAGCAAAGGCAAAGCCCGGGAGACCCTTCACGCCGGGGGTCGCGGCAAAAATGTTTCCGGATCCGGGTTCGGTGGCTGGCTCCATGTCTTCACGGCCCTTCTGTGCGGTGGTGAAATACAAGGTGGCAAGATCAGGCCCACCGAAGGCGGGGCAGGTCACGTGGGGCGCGGGACAGGTGATCTTTTCCACCATCTGGCCGGTCGACGGATCCCATCGCGCCACGCCGAAGCCGGCCCAGAGTGCGGTCCATAAAAAGCCGTCCTCATCGACCGCGAGTCCATCGGGACGGCCGATCGCTTTATCCACCTCCACAACGACCCGGCGGTTCGTGATGCTGCCGGCATGCGCGTCATAATCGAAAGCAAAGACACATCCGGTTTTGGTGTCGGTCCAATAGAAAGTTTTTTCGTCCGGCGACCAACCGAGTCCGTTCGCATTCCCCACGCTGTCGATCAACCGCGTGGAGGAAAGATCAGGTTCGATGCGCCAGAGGTTCGCCTTCTTGTCGGACCCATCGTAGGCCAGCGAACCGGCAAAGAGCCTTCCGCGCGGATCCGGTTTGCCGTCGTTGAAACGGTTCCCCGGCAGATTCGCCTCGGGATCGCAAAGGAGTTCGAAGCGGCCGCTGGCAAAATCCATGCGCGCGATGCCGTCGCGGGTCGCGAGAACAAGATCGCCGCGGGTGGTCGGCTGCACCATGGAAACATGGCAAGGCGTCTTGCGCACCTCGTCTCTTCCGGTGGCGGGATCGAAACGGTGCACCTCGCACTGCAGGATATCGACCCAGTAAAGTTTCTGCTCGGCCGCAAACCAGCAGGCGCCTTCGCCCAGGGTCGCCCTCGCTTCCAACACGCATGATGCCGCAGTCTCATTCACCACCGATTGCCTTACCCGTCGCGGTTCTCGGCGTAAAGCTATCTTGCCAACCGTTGCCACCCGGGCCAACGGCGCTTAGGATACCTCAATGCGAACAGCCGCCCTCAGCCACATCAAACCCGAGGCGCTTTCCCTCCTCCGGCAATCGAACTCGCAACTCATCGTCATCGATGTGCGCACCGCAGGAGAATTTGAATCCGTGCACGCCACCGGTGCCAAGCTGGAACCCCTCCAAGACCTCGACCCGAAGAGCTTCATCTCGTCGCTCGAGTCACCCGAGCAGCCGGTGTATATTCTCTGCAAGTCGGGCATCCGGGCAACGCAGGCCGCCGAGCAATTGCTGGCGGCCGGTTTGTCCAGTGCGGTGGTGGTCGAAGGAGGCACGGACGCATGGCTTGCAGCTAATCTGCCGGTCGAACGAGGCAGCCGCAGCGTGATGCCGCTCGATCGCCAAATGCGCAGTTTTGCCGGGCTTGGCATTCTCATCGGCTCGTTGCTGGCCATGACCGTCGATCCACACTTTATCTGGATTCCTCTTTTCATGGGCTGCGGGTTGCTTTTCTCCGGGCTGACCGGCCTGTGCCCGATGATGAATGCGCTAGCGCGCATGCCGTGGAACGGCGCGAGGAACTAGCCGGCTTATTCCGATGTGGCGCGGGCGCGCCCGGCGAGTGCAGCCTCGAGCGTGTGCCATGGCAGGAGCGCGCATTTGACGCGGGCGGGAAACCGCCGCACACCGGACAGGGCAGCAAGATCGCCCAGGTCTGCCGACATAGCATCCTTCGTTTCCAACAACATGGCCCGCACGCGAGAGGCAACTTCTTTCACCTCAGCCGACGATCTACCTTTGCAGCGGACCGTCATGAGCGATGCGGCGGCACGAGAGATCGCGCACCCCTGACCTTGAAAGGAAATATCCGACAGCACATCCTCCTCGATCCGGATAAAAACTTTGACCTCATCGCCGCAGGACGGATTGACGCCTTCGGCCGCGCAAGTGCAATCAATGAGGACGCGGAAATTACGCGGCCTTTTATGGTGATCGAGGATGATCTCCTCGTGAATTTCGTAGGGAGCGGACATGCCCCGGGAGGGTCACTGCAGCACCCGCACCGGCAAGGATGTCTCGAAGCGGCTGTTGCCGGGACTCGTGACAGGAGATCCTCCGATTTCCACGATGTTAACCGCGGTGACGGCTGGCGCATCCTGCGCGCGGGCATCGGGCACGAGCGCAAGATCTTTGCCGACCATGTAAAGCAGGCAACCGGCGATAACAGTGAGAACAATGCGTGTGTAGGCGTCGATCTTCATAGGGTGCCGAACCTCCATCCGGGCAGCGTCCGCGTCAAGCGCCAAGCACTTCGTGGATCACCCAGCCCCTGAGCCGCTCGGCACAGGCATCGAGCGCGTCGCGCCAATCTTGGTCCGCCCCGTCACTTGCCGAGTCGCTGACGTCCTTGACCAGTGTCACTTCCAATCCGAAGTCCTGCGCCACCCTTGCCACAGCATAGCCCTCCATATCCACGAGCGAGGCCAGTCCGGCCAGACGCTCGCGCTCCGCGCCGCCGCTGACAAAAACGTCTCCCGAAGCCAAAACGGGGCCCGGGCCCAGATCGATCGGTGCACCGAAATGTTCGCCGGTCAGGCGGAAGATCGCCTCGTCGTCGAAGTCATGCTGGATGACGCGGCCCACCACGTGGGTGCCGGTCATTTCGGCGCGCAGTGCGCCCGCCGTACCGAGGTTGATGACGCGGGCTGGGCGATGACGGGACAAGACCGCGGCGAGCGCAGCGGCGGCGCGGATTTTGCCGATCCCTGTGACCAACACCGGCAAATCCCCGTCATGGAGATGCTGCGCCTCCTCCTCAAGCGCCACCACGAGCAGCGGGCGTTGCAGCGCGATGTCTCCGTGTAAGGTCATGCGTCAAGACAAACAGATCGAAAGCATTTCGGCGACCAATTCCTCATGCGGACGGCATTGCCTTTTCGTCAGGCAGCAGGGAGACTTCCTTTTGCTGCCATGTTTTTTCTCACTCCGCGATACCGCAAAGAGGGCAAGCTCGTGCTGCGCGCCGCCCGCAAGCTGATCCGCTACCGCTGCGACATCATGCCCGGGCAGCAGATCGTCGGTATGCGCGAAGGCTGCACCCGCCTGGAGGTGGCTCTGCGCATGCGTTCGCGCGAGGACATCGTCAACTCGACGCAGAAGCTGCACGAACTCTTCGACCAGGCCGCCCCCCCGCCCCCTCTGGCTGGCCTGCGCGAGAACACCGAGGTCATTCTGGTCGCCCTGGTCGTGGCCCTCGGGGTGCGCGCCTATTTTCTGCAGCCCTTTAAAATTCCCACCGGATCCATGCAGCCTACACTCTTCGGGGTGACGGGAACCCCGACCGCTGACCCGCTGCCTTCTTGGCCGGTGAGGGTTGCTGATTTCGTGCTGCGCGGCCGCACATATATCGACATCACCGCGCAGGAGGACGATACTATCATAGGCCTGCGCGAGGTGACTTGGATGCATTTCTTCACCTCCACCGACATCGTGACCCGCCGCCGCACTTACAGCGTGCCCGCCCCGTCGGATGTGGTGCGCCGCGACTTCAAGATCTATCCCGGGCGGACAGTCAGCTCGGGGGAACCGATCGTCCACGGACACGCCGACAGCGGCGACCAGCTCTTTGTCGACAAAGTGTCCTACAACTTTGTTCCGCCGAAAAGCGGCGACGTCTTCGTGTTCCGCACCAGCGGCATCCGCCGCATCATTGTTCCCCAGGGGATGGGCTCGCAATATTACATCAAGCGCCTCGGCGCGGTGGGAGGAGAAACTCTGCGCATCGGCCCGCCCCAACTCTACATCGACGGGTCAGTTCCGCAATTGCCGGTCTTCCAGCGCGTCATGTCTTGCCGCAACGGATACGCGGGCTACTCCAACGGCAGCGCAGGCGGAGGAACTTTTCCCATCCTGGGTTCCCCGGAAGATGAATACAAAGTCCCGCGCCAAAATTATTTTGCCCTCGGGGACAACAGCTACAATAGCAGCGACAGCCGGTATTTCGGACCGGTGCCTGAGCAGAATGTTGTCGGGCGGGGTCTCGTCGTTTACTGGCCCTTCCTCGGCCAGTGGGGGCTGATCAACTAGGCGCTGAAGTGCCGGATGGCATCGGCCACCCCCTCGCCCCATGGATAAGGTGAAACATATCCGCCTGCGGCGAGCACGAGCTTTTTGACTTCGCCAACCGCATTATCCGGACAGGCCACCATCGCCGCGGCCGCGCCATCAAGCATCGGGATGTCATTGTGGCTGTCGCCGATGGCCAGAACTTCCTCGCGCGGCACGCCCAGATGCCGCGCGAGTTCCGCCAAGACGGAGCCCTTGTGAATCTCCCGGTGGGTGAAGCGCATCCATACGTGGTTGTAGTTGAAGGAGAATTCGGGAACATCGGATGCGAGTTCGCGAATCCTCTGCGCCGTGCGCTCCATCAGCGCCGCACTTTCCGTCATGAGCCCGGAGATGCGCCCCCCCTCGTAAAGCATTTCGATCCCCTCCTCCTGCGTCGCCATCCGCTGGATAGCCTCGACGACGTGCCCAGCGCGTCCAAACAAGTCAGCCGTCTGTTCCTCGGTGCGGTCGTTCCATTCTGCAAGCGCCTGCCAATTCCCGTCCTGCGTCCGGGCGTAAATCTCTTTCTCGCTGCTGAGGACAAACTCCGGGTCATGTGGCAGGCAGGCATGCTCCAGTCCCTCGAGGGCAAACCAGAACTGCCGCCCCGTGTTGACCGCCCAGAGGGCGCCGCGGCCGCGCAGGTCACGCAAGGCGACGCAGAGCGAGGCCGCCGTGCGAGCATCGGGTTCGTGGCCAACGAGGGTGCCGTCGAAATCGGTGCTCAACAAACGAATAGCCATGCCCTAAAGTAAAAGACATAGCTTGTAATTGAACCAATGAAATCCGCCTACGAAATCGCCATGGGCCGCCTCGAAGCGCAAGCGCCGAGCGTGCAACTGACCGAAGACCAGAAAGAACGCATCGGCGGCATCGAAGCCAAGTGCAGGGCCGACGTCGCCGCGAAGGAGTTGCTCCTGCTAGGTGAAATTGAAAAGGCGCGCAAAGCCGGTGACTCCGATCAAGTCACGCAGCTGCAACGTCAATTCGCCGACGAAGTCCGCCGACTGGAGGAAAAGCGCGAGAGAGAAAAGGACGCAGTGCGGACCGGAACCAAGCCCTGATGGATCCGCGCATCCCCAGAGCGGAGGACGAGTTCTTCATGCGCTCGGCCATTGCGCTCGGGGAGAAGGCGGCAATCATGGACGGGACCGGCGGGCCGTTCGGCTGCGTCATCGTCAAGGATGGATCGATCATTGCGGAGGGCTCGAACCATGTCGTGGCAAAAAACGATCCGACATGGCACGGCGAAATGGCCGCGATCCGCGCCGCGGGAAAAACCTTGGGGACTTTCAACCTCGCGGGCTGCACTCTCTACACGAGCGGCGAACCATGCCCGATGTGCGCAGGCGCAATCTTCTGGGCCCGCATCGACCGCGTGGTCTACGCGTCCACAATCGCCGATGCTCTGCTCTATGGCGGTTTCGACGACCACCCGATCTACGAGGATCTCGCTAGGCCCATTGCTTGCCGAAAAGTTCCCGCAGCCCAGTGCCTGCACGAGGAGATGCTGGAACTCTGGCGCCGCTACGCGGCCAAGGCGGACAAGATCCACTACTGATCGCGCACCTTAGCAGGTGGTGCGGCGAGAGCATTGAAGTCCTTGGCCAGAATACTGTCCGGTTCGAAGGCCATGCGCCGCCGCGCCTCGGCAAGGACATCCTGCGCCTCCTTCTCGCGATCGGCGCGGCGCAACTCGAAAACGAGGGGACGCACGATATACTGGAAAAAGTTGCCTCCTCCGGAGCGGCCGATTTTGCGGGCCAGTGAATTGAACTCACGCACCGCATCCCGATACTGTCCCGCCGCGACGAGGCGCTGCAGCGTTTGCGCACCGGCGGCCGTGCTGAGATCGGAACGATCGCGCCGGTTTTGCGCGACCATTTGGTCGTCGAGCTTCTGCGCGCCGGCCACATCGCCGCTCGCGCGCTCGAAATCGGCCAGCCGCGCCTGATAGCGGACGCGGATATCTTCCTCGCCGCGGAACTTGGCAATGCCGGCCACGTAGTGATCGCGCAGCGCCTGGGGATCGCCCACTGCCTCGAGAGCACTCTCGCGCGCATCCCAAGCAGCGAGCAGGCCCGGCGCATGGTAGAGAGCGCTCTGCGCAGCCTCGAGCCAACGTGAGTCCTCACCGCGGCGGGCAAAAAGACGCCCCATGGCGAGATCGCCCAGAGCCGCATCTTGGGCCGGCGCCCGCGAGGCTTTGCCCGAGAGATAAAGCAGTTCGTGATCGGTGATGGGCAACCATGTCTGCGGGTCGAGCGCCATGCCCACCGTGTAGTTCTGGTTGAAATACCGGCCGGCATCGAGCTCCCACTTGCCGTCCGCACTGCGCAGGTATCCAAACCAAGCGTGTCCGCCATCCTGCCCCTGCCCGACAAAATAAAGCGTGGGGATGCCTTTCGCTTTGCCGGCGATCGCCGCGAAGTAAGCTTGGTCGACGCAAATACCGCCCCAAAACTCGATGTTCTGCAGGAGGTAGCGGCCGTGCGACCAGATGAAGACCCCTTTCTCGAGGCGCCGCCTGTCGTAGTTGATCGAGGAGAAAGCTTGGTCGAACTGATTGCGCCGCGCCCTCACATTTTTGGCCGCCCACTCCAGTTCGCTGCGCGGCACCGGGGCATCGACGAGAAATTTCAGCTGCGAAGCGGACAGCCGTCGGAGGTCGAACTCGAGACGGCCGGCATCGTTGGCGGCAACGTAAAATCCGAAGCGGTCGGCGAGGGATTCACCCATGACGGGAACCGCCGAGGGATTGACCTGCTGATGGGGCCAGAAGCTCGGCTGCCGCTGGTCATAGACCAAGGCGTAAGCCAACATGAGCGCGCGGTAAGTTTCCCACCGGCCCGGATGCGCGGCATAAAGTTCCTGGAGACGCGTGAGGGCAACGGGCGGAAAATCGTCGGGCGTGAGCAGAAGAAAAAATTCCCGCAAGAAGTCGTTGTCGGCCGCGAGCTTGAAAAGAAAATCAGCCCGTGCCCGCAATGCGACGTCGCCATCGTGCGGCGTATAGTCAGGCGGCAGGAGAGCCTGCAGGATCTCCGCGGGCACCGTCGCCTGAGAGAGCTTGTCCGCCGCCGTCGGCAAGGAGCGCCCGCTGCGGTCGGCAGGCAAAAGCATGCCCGGGGGAATGACCAAAAGACTATTCGCTTTGTCCGGGTCCTGCAGCACCCGTCGTCCGAGATAGGACCGCAACGCCTCCGGTTCCGGTGTGCCGAGCAGGCGGCACCATTGCGCGAGCAACTGCCATCGGCGGAAAGTATCGCCCGCCGTGCTGCCGACTTGGGCAAAATTCGAGGGCTTCCAAGACCCGGCCAGATGATCCTCGAGCTGGTCGGCGGCAGCCGCCCACCCCATCGAGCGGATCTGGTCAAAATCGCCGGCCGAGGGGAGCCGCGCGATATCGAACGCCGCAAGGCCGGCCGAGGGCACCAGACACAGCAAAAGAAAAAATCTTTTCAACTCCGTCAAGATACCCTTTCCCCGACGCTTTCCAAGCGACTCTGCGACAAAAAAATATCAGGAACCGGCGCAGCGCAACGCGAGGTCGCGAGCCGCCCGGTCGGCCGCCAGCAAGGAATCGAGATCCTGCAGGGGAAGATCAGGAGTTCCCTCCAGGACGCGCGCTACGACCTCCCAGATGCGCGGAAAAGCGATGCGCCCGGCCAGAAATTCTGCGACGGCCACCTCGTTGGCCGCATTGAGGACGGCCGGAGCGATTCCGCCCCGCTCGGCCACCTGCCGGGCGAGATCGAGCGCCGGAAAGACATCGTAACGTGGTTCCTCGAAATCCAGCTTGCCAAGCTTGGCGAATTCCAGCGGCGGCAGGCTGCCTGCCAGGCGGTCGGGCCAGGTCAACGCGTATTGGATCGGGAAGCGCATGTCCGAATGGCTCATCTGCGCGAGCACCGATCCGTCGATGAATTCCACCATCGAATGGATGATGCTCTGCGGATGGATGACGACTTCCACCCGTCCGATATCCACCCCGAAAAGCCAGTGCGCCTCAATCATCTCCAGCCCTTTGTTGAAAAGCGTCGCCGAGTCGATGGTGATCTTTTCACCCATGCGCCAAGTGGGATGCCGCAGGGCCTCCTCGCGCGTCACGGCTCGCAGTTTGTCTTCCGGCCATTCCCGGAACGGACCTCCGGAGGCGGTGAGGAGCAGTTTTCTCACATGAAGGGGATCGCGGCCTTCAAGGCATTGAAAAATGGCGTTGTGCTCGCTGTCGACAGGCAGGATGCGGCACCCATGCCGCACGGCCGCCGGCATGACCAGTTCGCCGGCCACGACGAGCACTTCCTTGCTGGCCAGAGCAATGTCCTTTCCCGCAGCCAATGCGGCGAGCGCCGGCCGCAAGCCGCCGGTCCCCACGATCGCGATGAGCACCATGTCAGCAGCCTCAATCGAGGCAAGCCGGCAGAGACCCTCCTCGCCGGTAAAAATATTTTTCGGCGTGTAATCCAACAACGACTTGAGCTGCGCCGACGAAGATTCGTCCGGCACGGCGAGAAACTCGGGCCGCAGATCATTGGCCGCGGCGCCCAAGGCCGGGATATTGCGAAAGCCGGACATGCCGACCACGCGCACACGGTCGGGCAGATCCTGGGCCACGCGGATGGCACTGCGGCCGATCGATCCGGTCGCGCCGAGAAGAACGATGCAGCGCGGGCTCATCCCTGGGGCAAGCCGAGCACCAAGCGCATGTAGAAAAAGAGAAGCGGCGCGGTAAAGAGGATGCTGTCGATGAGATCAAGCACGCCGCCGATGCCGGGAAGCAAGCCACCGGAATCCTTGGCGTCCGCGCTGCGCTTGACGATCGACTCGGCCAGATCGCCGATGACCGCGGCGAGGCCGAGCAGCACGCCCAAAACGGCAAGATCGGTGGGACGGAAGACGGCGAGGCGGTCGGGGATGAGCATCCAGAGACCGAAGCTTCCCGCCGTGGCGACGAGAACCGCGCCGACCAAACCCTCCCATGATTTGTGGGGACTGATATGCGGCACCAGCTTGTGTCGTCCGAAGACGCTGCCCACAAGGTAAGCTCCCATGTCGCTGAACTTCGTCACGAGGAGCAGGTAGAGGACGTAGTATTGACCGGTCGTCTCGCCATGCGGGCCCCGCGGGGCAAGGTAGACGATCTTGGTCAGGAAGTTGAACAGCCACACAATGTAGAGCAGCCCGAAAAGCGTGTAGGCCATTGTCTCGAGGGGATTGCGGTCGCGCGTGCGCTGGAACATCTGACGCGCGAAGACCACGAGCAGGAACATGATCAGCACCGCGATCTCGAAGTCATAGGATTTTTCCGGGCCGTGAGCACGGAAGTTCAGCGAGCTCGCCGCGAAGAAAACGACGGCGCAGATGATCGCGGTCAGCTTGAAGTTGGGGATGCCGCGCCGATCGAGCATCTCGTAATATTCCCAAAGGCCGAGCAGGCCGATCCCTGCGATGGTCACAAAAAAAATCTGCTCGTAACCGGAAAGAATCGTGCCGAGGACAACCGCCCACATGGTGAGCGTGCTGACCAAACGGCGGCGAAAAACTTTTTGTGAGGAATCCATGCGGCCGCGCATGGTCAAAAGCCCGAGCACCAAAGGCAAGCGCTCATTGGCCCCCGGGGTCCGGGATGCTATGGTGCCACCCCGACCATGACCAAGCTGCACAGCGAGCGACCAGAGCAGACCGTGGCGGCCGGCCGCGCCTTGGCCGCCCGCCTGGGACCGGGCTGCACCGTGGCATTGCGAGGTGACCTGGGCGCGGGCAAGACCCATTTTGTCCGGGGCCTGCTCGGGGGTTGGGAGGCGGAAGCGCAAGCAACCAGCCCGACTTTCGCCCTACTACACGAATACCCCACCCCGCGGGGAACAGTCTTCCATCTGGATCTCTACCGGGCGGGGTCGGCGGAGGAGGTCTGGTCCGCCGCGCACGACGAATTGGAGGACAGCGGAGGCATGGTCGTCATCGAATGGGCTGATCGCTTTCCCGAGTTGGTCCCTCCTCACGCTGTGCACGTCTTCATCGCCCACGCAGGCGATGGATGCCGCACGATCGAGATCACCGAATGAAGGTTCTGGCCATCGAGTTGTCGACCGCCGCCGGAAGCGTCGCCGTATCCACGGATGGCGAACCGCCGGAGGTGGAGCGCTTTGCCTGCCCGCGCGGTCGTGGGGCGCAGGTTTTCGATGTGCTGTCGCGGATGCGCCCGCGGTGGCATGGGGTCACGCGCGTGGCCGTTGGCGTCGGACCCGGATCCTACAACGGACTGCGCGCCGCATGTGCGGTGGCGGGGGCCATGCAATCCGCCCTCGGAATCGATGCCGTTGTCGCGTCATCGGCATGCCTGCTGGATGTTTCGGAGCAGCACTATTTCGCGACGGGCGATGCGAGGGGCGGTCGATTTTTCTGGGCGGAAATCCGCGACCGGGCATTGGTGGGAGAATTGAGTCTGGTTGATGCTGATGCGCTGGCCCTGCTGCTGGCACAAAACAAGCCGGCTTACCGCATCGGCCCGGTGGCCGGTTGGGAAAGCCTCCCCGCGGCCGACCCCGATGCGGGTATCCTCGCGCGCTTGGCCCCGTCGCTCAGCGCGGCAAAAGAAGGACAACTCGATCCGATCTATCTCAAGCCGCCGCACATCACCCTCCCTAAGGCGGCGCGGCCATGACTTGCCACCGGCAGGCGATGGGTGTTCATTGGCCGCTCATTACCAACCTGATGAACCGCGCGCGAGCCGTCTTTCTATCCCTTCTGCTGGCGTCCAATGCGGGCGCTGCCCAGCGACTGACCGACCTCGTCGATGTTCCGCGTCCCACCTGGGAAACGCAGAAGCAGGCACGGACCTATCTTCTCAGCATACCCGCACCGCGCGGGCAGATCACCGACCGCAACGGCGCACCGCTCGCCCAGTCGCGCATAGGCTACAATCTGGGCCTCAAGTTCCCTACACCTTTGGACTTCAGCGATTCGCAGGTCATCAATTTTGCCCGCAGCCAGATCCTCACGGCGGAAAAGTTGCTCGGGCGCCGCTTCGACGTCACGGACCAAGCCATCGCCCTGCACTACAAGAACCGGGGCATCCTGACTTTCGATCTGGCCGAGGACCTGAACCAGGAGCAGATTGCCGCGGTCAGCCGCGGGTTGGGCACGGGGCTCGTTCTCGATCCGGTTTACTTCCGGCACTACCCCCTCAGCTCTCTCGCCGCACACATGGTGGGCTATGTCGGAAAGCAGGCTCCGCTTTCCCTCAAGCCGATCGAAAACAAGGATCTGCTTTTTCCCGAGACCGAGGGGCGAGAGGGGCTCGAACAGGTCTTCGACAACGAGCTGCGAGGGACGAGCGGCGTGCTCAACCTCACGCTCAATGCGGAGGGCAAACGCACGACAGAGAGGATCATCAGTCAACCCATCCCCGGCTACAATCTCATCACCACGCTGGACCTCAAGGTGCAGAAGGCCTGCGAAAGCGCCCTCGCCTCTTCCGGCCGGCGTGGCGCGGTCGTGGTCATCGACCCGCATACCGGAGAAATCCTCGGCATGGCTTCGCGCCCATCCTACGACCCCAACGCATTCATCCCCTCGATCACGCCGGATGTTTTTGCCAAGCTCAACAATGACCCTGCGGCCCCGCTTTATCCCCGCGCCTATCGCTCCGCTTATCCTCCGGGCTCGACATTCAAAACCTTCGTCGGCCTCGCCGCGCTCGAGAGCGGACTGATCACGGCCAAGACCAAAATCAGTTGCCCCAGCGGATTGCAGGTCGGCAATTTTTATTTCCGCAACCATAGCTCCGGCAACCGCGGTTCGCTCAACCTCGGGCAAGCCTTGGCCCAATCCTGCAATACTTGGTTTTATCAGGTCGGGCTGAAAATCGGGGCGGCCCCGATCATCCAATGGTCCGACGCCCTCGGACTCGGACGCCGCACCGGGATACCGCTGAGCACCGAGGCACGAGGAAACATCCCGAACGACGAGTACATGCTGCGCGTGCACAAACGCAAAATCCTGCAGGGCGACGTCGCAAATATAAGCATCGGGCAGGGGGACGTCCTCATCACCCCGCTGCAAATGGCGCAGGCCATGGGAGTGCTTGCGGCGGGAGGAACTTTCCACCAGACGCGCTTGGTCAAGCAGGTGCAGAGCATCGACAACCACGTGGTCTCCGCCTATCCGGACCGCATACGCTCGGAGTTGAACATCCAAGACGAGAACCTCGCCGAATTGACCAAAGGGCTCGTGATGGTCACGAGCGACGGCACCGGGACAGGACACCAAGCGGCAACAGTCAAGGGTTTGAAAGTTGCGGGTAAAACAGGCACCGCACAATGGGGTCCGGTGAGCAAGAAGCGGAATGCAGCGTGGTTTGCCGGCTTTGCGCCCGCGGACAACCCCCTTTATTCCTACGCCGCCGTGGTCGAGGGAAATTCCGGCGAAACCATCACTGGTGGCACCGCCGCCGCCCCGGTGATCGGAGATGTGCTCTCATCCCTCCTCAAGGACTACAAGCCGCCGAAGAAGGAGGAGAAACCAAAAGACGAAGAAGAAAAGGAAGCACCGAAGGAAGACGAACCCTCCGAGCCGACACCCGCCGAACCTGCGGAGGACCGTACCGAGGACCTGATGAACCCCGACGGAGCGCCCGTGGCTCCCGAGGCTGTAACGCAGTAGAATTCGGACACCATTATTCAGGTTTGCGGTTGGCTGTGCGCCTCACGATAATACGAGGCTGATGCTCGAACTGCGCGAAGTCACGGTGGCGATCGATGACGATCCGGAAAACGAGCCCCTGCTGAAGGATTTCTCGGCTCGCTTCCCTCGCGGCGAACTCTGCGCCCTGCTCGGACCCAGCGGGAGCGGCAAAACAACCCTTGTCCGCGCCGTGGCCGGCATCGCCGGGGTAGTCGGCGGCTCGCTGCACTGGGAGGATCGCAACCTTGAGGAAGAGGATCTTCCTCCGTCGCAAATCGGCTACGTGCCACAGTTCACCATCAGCCACGAGAACTTGAGCGCGGAGGAGAACGTTAAGTTGGCCCTGCGCCTGCGCATCGCGGGCCTGACCAACGAGCAGAGCGAGGAACGCAAAAACGAGCTGCTCGAACTGACCGGGTTGGCGGCGGCAGCCGGCACGATTGCAAAAAACCTCTCGGGTGGACAACGCCGACGGTTGGCCTTGGCCATGGAACTGGCCAGCGCACCCCCTCTCCTTCTCTGCGACGAGGTGACCAGCGGATTGGATGCCAAATCGGAAAAGGAAATCCTCGAACTCTTGCGCAAAGTCGCGCGCGACGGAAACCGCGTGGTCTTGGTTGTGACGCACAGTCTGCGCGATTTGGATCTATTCGACAAAGTGGCCATCCTATCCGACGGGCATCTGGCTTACTTCGGGCCACCCGACACCGCGGCGCACTACTTCCGGGCCGAAACAGTGGAGGGCATCTTCGACCGTTTGCCGCTGCGCAGGGGTGACGACTGGCACGCCTCGTGGAAAAAGCACCGGGCACATTTCGAGAACTCCCACCACGAAGATGCCGAGAGAGGCCCCGCCGGCAATCTCAAGAACACGAACGCAAACGCAGTGCGCCTGCCCGGCGCTTGGCTGCAATTCCTCACCCTGCTTGGCGTGCGCTGGAAAAACTTTGCCCGCAACAAAACCGGCGTGGCTTTGCAGCTCGGACTTCTCCTCGGCTTTCCCTGCGTGGTCGCGCTGTTCGCCCTCGACGGGCTCCCGGCCGTGCCGGGGGTGGACGCGGATCTTAGCGGCGACGTCGTCCGCCAGATGGCGGAGGCGCGGACTTTTGCCGAGGGCGCGAGCAAGGCCGGCAGCATGGTGTCGGGCTTGGTTCTGCTCCAAGTCATCCTCCTCGGTTTGATGGGCGCCAACAACAGCGCGAGGGAGATTGCCGGCGAACGGAGCATCTTTGAAAAAGAGCGGTTTGCCGGAGTGAACACCGCCGCATACATCGGATCGAAAGTGGCCTTCCTGGCCGTGCTGGTCATTTTCCAGTCGGTTTGGATGACTTGGTTTGTCCGCGCGGTAGCGCATTTTCCGGGCGATGCCCCGCAGCAATTTCTTTTCTACCTGCTGGCCAACGCATCATTGACCGCTGTCTGTCTGGGCATCTCGGCGGTGGCAAAATCGGCCGACCAAGCCAGCCTCGCCTCGATCTATCTCGTCGGCTTTCAGCTCCCCCTCTCGGGCGCGGTTCTCGCCCTGCCCGCCGGATTCGACGCCGCGCTGCGCCCGTTCATCGCCGCTTATTGGAGCTGGAGCGGGACGCTGCAAAGCCTGCGCGCCACGAGGTATTACGACGTGCTGGAACTCGTCGTGCCGACGAGCCTTTCCGCCGCCCCGCTCTGCACTTGGGTGCTGGCCACACATGTTATTCTCGGAATCTTCATCGCATGGTTGGGTTGCCTTCGCGCTGCTTGGGACCGATAAGTATCCGCATGCCCCGCCGCGCCAACAGTGCACCCAAAACCGGCTGGCTTTTCGCCGCCTTGGCGTCCGCCCTCATCCTCATTGCCGGCGGAGGCTACTTCTTCGGCCCCTCGCGCACCCCTTACCGCACCATGCCGGAATTCCCTGTGGAGGAATACCTCGCCACATCGAGTTCCCTGCGGGGAAACACTTACCGGCTGACCGGGGCGGTGCTCAACTCGATCGCTTGGTCGCCCGCCTCAGGGCGTTTGATCTCCGTCGAGCCGACGGGGTCGGACTCCCCCATTCCGCTGGTCCTCCCGCCCGCCTTGGGAGAATCGAACATCCAGAAAGGGCAGCGCTTCCACTTTCTGGTCGAAGTGAGGGAAAACGGCATCCTCTACGCCAAGGAGTTGACCAAGTCATGAACAAGAGCCTGGTTTTGATTGCCCTCATCTCCGCCACCGCGGCCTTTGCGGCGGAGGACACCGGCCTGGGCGATTCCCGCGCGGCAACCGGGGGAGCGCGTCCGCCGCAGATGAACGAGGGGTTCATCGGCCGCGATGTCCCTTCGTTCGATCCGGGCAGCGATGTGATGTCCTTCGACGGCAAGATCTGGAACATCAACAACAACCGCCTGCTCCGCGCACGCTTCGAAAAATATCTCAACGCGCCGGCCGCCACGGGCGCGTCCGACGTCGCCTACCGGAAAACGATCGACCGCATTCTCGCTCTGCTCGCCCCGGGCCGTGCGAACAGCAAAAATATCGACGAGGCATTTGCCCTGCTGCCGAAGGCATCAGAGTACAAAGACGACGCGAATCTTTGCCGGACGATGTCCGACGCCATCTACGCCGCCCGCTCAAGCTTGCAGACGATCGAGAACCTGAAGCGCGAAAATGCCGCGCTGGAAAAGCAGCGCGTCACCGCGGAATGGAACAACCAGATGGCCTCGAAAACATCAGACCTCAAGCTCCCCTCAGGCGCACGCGACGCCGCGGTTGTCGCCGCGCAGCAGGAGAACCTCAAATTCGAACGCGACACCCGCTTGGCCACGACCAAAAGGATTCTTTCCGACGTCAGCCAGACGATCGAAAACAACAAGCTGCGTATCGCGCTGACGGAGCTCAACACGCGCGGACACATGCAGGCGCTCATCATGCAGTATTTCGCCACGCGCCGCTTTGAGCACGTCATCATCGCCAACCGCTTCTACCGCGCCATCTACAAGGACGGCGACAATTCCATCGACGTCTACAAGCGCATGGTCGAATCACTTCCCGTGAACAAGGACGCCGGGCAGGCCAAAATCAATGCCGAGTTCAACCCGAAGGTCTCGGCCTCGGGTGCCGAAGCTGATGAGTCAACCGGAGTCGGAGCACACGCCGGCACGGACGGGGCGGCGGCGGGCGTGAGCAAAGATGCCGGGGCACACGGCGGGAGCGGTGGGGCTTTCTCGGCCAGCGGCGCACGGTTCGGACTGGAAAATTTCAGCGTGGAAAGCCTGACCGGGGGCGCCGCGGTGGCTGCCCAGACCATCAGCAAACTGGTCAGTTCGCTGAGCCAGATCGACAGTCTGGCCAACGAGGCGATCCGCGACGTCAACGAAGGGGTCGAAGCCTATAAATTCCTCCTCGAGCAGGGCGAGTTGAACAGCGCAGCGGAGCGCTTGGCCGAGACATTTGCTCTCGGGGAATTCATGCCCAGCGTGCGCCTGCTGCCGCGCGAGGATAAGCGCCGGGCACTGAAGTTCACGCAAATGGGCAACGAACTGCTGGCCGCCCTCGAGGTGAACGATCTGACCCGCGCGGAAAAACTGGTCAACGAGATGAGCGCGGAAGCGGGTGACTTCAATACGAGCAAGCCGATGGCCAAGATCGAGACAGCAAAAACGATCAGCGCCATGCATCTGGCCAAGGCGAAAAATGCCGCGGTCTCGGGGGACAAGGCGGCGATGGAAACAGAACTTCGATCCGCTGCCGAAATCTGGCCTCGCAATCCGGCGCTGGCCGAGATCGGAAACAATATTTTCAAACAGACCGATGTGCAGCAGCAGGCGATCAACGAACTGGATCAACTTCTCGAGCAGGGGGATAACCGCACAATTTTCAAACAAAGCGCCAAGTTCATCGCCGCTGCGGCCCTGGACCCAGCCCGCCAGGAAAAGCTCGGCAATGTGCTGGCCCAGATGACGGAGATCGAGGGCTCGCTGCAACGCACTCGGGAGATCCAGCAACGTGGCGATGCCGCGGGCGCTTGGGAGAGTATCCAGACGGCCTCAGTGAAATACCCCGGCGACACCGAAATTAACCGACTTCGCGCCGATCTGGCGAGCGGAGGAGCAGCCACCTTTGTGCGCTCACTCAACAAAGGCGACGAAATGCAGCAGCGCGGCGACTACGGGGCGGCTCTGGCTTGGTATCTCGATGCGCACCGCCAATATCCACCGAGTCAGTTCGCGCAAGAGAGAATCGACGCCGTAGCGACCCGCATACTGCCCGGATCCTCCCCCGCGCAACCTTGACCCTGCCAGATGGCGCGAGGTAATTGCGTTGCGGTGATCAGGTCGGCTGTTGTAGGAATAACTGAAGTGTGTAGCTGACTGCATGATCAAAGACCTACCAGCAGTGGATCTTCCACCCTTGGAAGCATCGCGACCATCGGTGGTAGAAATCTCCCATGCCGAACCGCGGCGGGGCATGCTGATCGTGCTGCGCAACATCGCCAAGCAGCCTTGGTTTACCAGCCTTTGCCTTTTCGCGGCGGATCTGTGCTTGGTGACTGTAGCCTATCTTGTCAGCCGGGCGATCCGCGTGAACCAAGCCCTGCCAATGTCTCCGGCTTACTTGGTGCAAGTGGGGACGTTTTTTCTGTGTATTCTTGCCGCAGTCGCCCTGATCGGCGGGTACAAGGCGCGGCGGACATTCCGGGCCCTGCAGTTTGCCGCCGAGTTTGCCCTTGCCGTGGTGATCGGAGCGGCCGTCGGCGCGTTTGTCCTCTTCGTGTTTTTCTCCACTCGCGACTTTTACGGCGAGCAAAGTCGCGTCGTGCTTTTCTATACTGCCATCGGCTACGCGCTCCCGGCTCTGGCTCTCCGCCTGCTTGCTGCCACGGTATGGACGCGGCGCGCGCGCCGGGTACCCTACCTTGCCATCGGAACCAATGCCGAACTTGAGCAGTTCGAGAGATATTGCGAGAAAGCAAGTTTCCACAACCCCGTAGTGCTGGCCGATATGGATCTACGGGTTGTCAGCGACCTCATGATGGAGAGCGCACGAGCAATCAAGGTCTCTCCGCGCACCGTCATTCAGGAGGCCGCACATCTCGATGTCTCGGCAAAACCCGGCAGCGCAACCAGACGGGCTCATGATTTCGAGGGCATTGTTCTCACCGATCCCGTCGAATCTTACCCCAGCGCTTTGCTTGAAAAACTCGCGCGTCTGCACTTTCTGCGCATCCCCGTCTACAGCGAGGACACTTTTTTCAGCGAGGTGTGGCGCAAGGAATCTGTGCACCGATTGGACCACTCGTGGGCCATCCGGCAGAACTTCCAGTTGGCGAGGCACTCGGCCTACCGCTATCTCAAGACGGCGGCCGATTACGCTTTCGCCGTGCTGGTTTTGCCGATCGCCCTCCCCCTCATGCTGCTGGTTGCCGCAGCGGTGATCCTCGACAGCGGTTTCCCCGCCTTTTACCGGCAGGAGCGCGTCGGGCGCGGGGAAGGGATGTTCACCCTGCTCAAATTCCGCACCATGAAAGTCCGTGACGGTGAGGATGACCCTTACACGCGCGACAATGATATTCGGATCACCCGGGTGGGCCGAATGCTGCGCCTCATGCGCATCGATGAATTGCCCCAGATCTTCAATGTCCTGCGCGGCGAAATGAGCCTAGTCGGGCCGCGGGCTGAGTGGTCGCGCATCGTCGCCAACTACGAAAAGAAAATTCCCAGCTACCATCTGCGGCATTTGGTCAAACCGGGCATCACCGGTTGGGCACAGGTCAATTACCGCTACGGATCCGATCTGGACGACGCGATCGAGAAGTTGCGCTACGACCTCTACTACATCAAAAATTACTCGCTTGTCTTGGACATCGAGATTCTTCTGAAAACCATCCTTAAGGTTTGTTCCTTGGGGGGCAAATAGTTTGCCCGCAGATTAAACTTTCTTTCGCCGAGGGAAGAGCCAAGCATCGCGGCCTTTCGTTTGAAGCGTCTCGTCCAACTGTGGCCATGGGTTGCCGCCGCCTTGAGCGGCGCGTTGCTCGTCCTGAGCTTCGCTCCGTTCGAGCAGTCATGGCTCGTCTGGATCGCACTCTCCCCGCTGTTCGCCGCGATCTGGTTCGGCCCTGTCCACCCTAGCCACCCACTGCTGCGCAAGGTCGAACTGGGCTACACGACCGGGCTCGTTTACTTCCTCGGTTCGCTCTCGTGGCTGATCTCCGTCACCCCGCTGGGCTGGTTTCTCCTGTGTCTCTACCTGTCCCTTTACCCCGCGGTGTGGGCTGGCGTGGTCTGGGTCATCGCGACTCCCCGCGAAACAACAGCCGCAGCGCCTTCGGTCTGGCTCAGTTCCTCCCGCAATTTGCTGACCGCTGCGCTCGCCGCCGCCGCCTGGGTGTCTATGGAACTGCTGCGCGGCACCGTCTTCAGCGGCTTCGGCTGGAACGCCCTCGGCATCGCCCTCCACGCGAACATCCCGCTGATCCAGTTGTCCTCGCTCACCGGAGTGGGCGGACTCTCTTTTCTCATCGTGATGTCATCCGCCGTGGCCGTGGCCACCGTGCGGCGGTTGATGATCGAGGCCAAAGGCGGCAAGATTCGCGCGCACTTCGATTTCACGCTGACCATGGCCCTGATTATTGCGGCTTTCAGTTACGGTCTGCGGCAACTGGGGACATCCGGCGAAACAACGAAGCTTCGTGTCGCCGCCGTGCAACCGGCAATCCCGCAGAACGAAAAATGGAACCCCGCCTTCGAGAAACGCATCTACGACACGCTCGAGCGGCAGACCGCAGCGGCGGCGGCGATGCAGCCGGATTTGCTCCTCTGGCCGGAGGCGGCGACCCCGCGTGGCTTTTTCGAGGATCCGGTGGCCAACGAGTTTGTCAAAAAGCAGATGGCAGGCGGTACATTTTCCCTGCTCTTCGGTTCGCTCATCCTGAGCCATGAAGCCGACTACAACGCGGCCATAATGATGACCAAGGACGGGGCGGATCCGCAGGTTTATCCCAAAACCCACCTCGTCATGTTCGGTGAATACGTGCCGCTGAGGGAGAGTTTCCCCCTCTTTGCCATCATCGTCGGCAATCAGGTGCCGGCGGACTTCGATGCCGGCGATGGACCGGTCATTTTCCGCCTCCCCTCGCCGCAGTTGGCCATCAGTCCGCTCATCTGCTTCGAAGACACCATCGGAGAACTCGGCCGGGCCGGAGCAAACCGGGGAGCCCAGCTTTTCGTCACCCTGACCAACACCGGCTGGTTCAAGCGCACCGCGGCGGGAGCGCAGCACCTGGCGCATGCCGTGTTCCGTTGCGCTGAAACCCGCCGCCCCATGGTCCGCTGCGCCAATACCGGAGTGACCTGCGCGGTGGACGGCCTCGGTCGCGTCGGCCAAAAGTTCGCCGCACCCGATGGTGACACTTTCGGCGAAGGATCGCTCCTCGCCGAGATCGAGGTGCCCGTCAGTCCCCCGACCACCTTCTATCTGCGCTGGGGCGAAGTTTTCTCCTCGGCCTGCCTGATGCTGACTTTCGGAGCCTTGGGATGGTCCGCGGTGCGGCGGCGTGCGGCATGACGCTCTTGTTTCTTTTCATGGAGGGATTCTTCGGCCAGTATCCTCGACCGTGAAAATACGTGTTACCGTTCTACCCAAACCTTCCGTGCTTGATCCCCAAGGCGTGGCCACCGCGGGAGCCATGAAGCACCTCGGGTGGCCCGGAAATCCGCGCGTGCGGGTGGGAAAAATGATCGAGATCGAGGCGCCCGGCGCCACTCCCGACGAGGAGCAACTGCACGCCATCTGCCGCGACCTGCTTTCCAACCCGGTCATCGAGGACTACACCATCGAATTCGAGGACCGATGAAATTCGCCGTCCTGCGTTTTCCCGGTTCCAACTGCGACCAGGACTGTCTGCGAACGCTGCGCGACAACTTCGGCGCATCCGCGGATCCGGTCTGGCACAAGGAAACATCGGTCGACGGCTACGATGCGATTCTCGTGCCGGGTGGATTTTCCTTCGGTGACTACCTGCGGTGCGGGGCCATCGCCCGCTACTCGCCGGTCATGGGCGCCGTGACCCGCGCCGCCGCACGCGGCGTGCCCGTGCTCGGCATCTGCAACGGCTTCCAAATCCTCTGCGAAGCCGGCCTGCTTCCCGGCGCGCTGGTGCGCAACCGCGGACTGCACTTCATCTGCCGTCCTGTCCATCTGCGTGTGACAAACACCGTCAACCCGTTCACTCGAGCGGCGAAGGAAGGCCAGATTCTCCGCATACCGGTGGCCCACGGCGAAGGTTGCTATTTCGCCGATGATGCAACTTTGGACGAACTGGAGCAAAAAGGGCGCGTCGCCTTTCGTTACTGCGACGAGAACGGCGCTGTCACCCCCGCAGCCAATCCCAACGGATCGGTGCGCAATATCGCCGGCATCCTCAATCAGCAGGGCAATGTCCTCGGCCTGATGCCCCACCCGGAGCGGGCCTGCGAGGAACGGTTGGGCAGCACCGACGGAACCCTTTTCTTCACCAGCCTGCTCGGCGCTGGCCTTGCCTCGGTGTCATGAAAGAGCCCGCCATCACTCCGGCGATCATCGCCAAGCACGGCATCACTCCCGAGGAGTTCGTGCGGATCCAAGAGATTCTCGGCCGCGATCCCAACTTCACCGAACTCGGCATCTTCTCGGTCATGTGGAGCGAGCATTGCTCGTATAAAAACTCGCGTCCGGAATTGAAAAAATTTCCGACCACCGGACCAAGCATTCTGGTCAAGGCCGGGGAGGAAAATGCCGGTGTGCTCGACGTTGGAGACGGCTGGGCGGTGGCCTTCAAAATCGAGAGCCACAACCACCCCAGCGCGGTGGAGCCATTCCAGGGCGCGGCCACCGGCGTCGGCGGCATCATCCGCGACATTTTCACCATGGGCGCGCGGCCTGTTTTTCTTCTCGATTCCCTGCGCTTCGGGCCGGTGGACAAAGGCTCCCCCGGCGCAGCGACCAACCGCCATCTTTTCGCCGGCGTCGTCTCTGGAATCGCCCACTACGGAAATTGCATCGGCCTGCCGACCATCGGCGGCGAAACGTGGTTCGACGAGACCTATGCCGGAAACCCGCTGGTCAATGTCTTCTGCCTCGGCGTACTGCGTCACGATCAGATTGCACGCGGCGCGGCCAAGGGTGTCGGCAATCCTGTGTTTTATGTCGGCGCGGAAACCGGGCGCGACGGATTGGCTGGAGCCGCCTTCGCCTCGCGCGAACTCACCGAGGAGTCGAAGGAGGACCGTCCCGCGGTGCAAGTCGGCGATCCCTTCCGCGAGAAGCTCCTGCTCGAAGCCTGCCTCGAACTTCTCGCCAGCGGTTGTGTGGCGGGCATCCAAGACATGGGAGCAGCCGGCCTCACCTGCTCGACCTGCGAGACGGCGAGCCGCGGCGGCAGCGGCATCGACGTCGATCTCGACCTCGTCCCCAAGCGTGAGGACGGCATGACACCGTATGAAATTCTGCTCAGCGAATCGCAGGAACGCATGCTGGTCATCGTCCACCGCGGCCAAGAGGATCGCGTTCGCGAAATTTTCGACAAATGGGATCTGCCCCACGCGCAAGTCGGCCACGTCACCGACGACGGGATCATGCGCATCCGCGCCGCCGGAGCGGTTGTCGCGGAAATCCCCGCCTCCTCGCTCACCGACCAGGCCCCCGTCTATCATCGCGAGGCGGCGGATTGGACGCCCCCAACCCCGCTGGATATCAGCTCGGTTCCGATGGCCGATCTCTCCGCCGCGCTGACCAGCCTGCTCGCTCATCCGACCCTCGCGCGCAAGCGCTGGATCTGGGAGCAATACGACCACATGGTGCGCAACGGCACGGTCGTCGCACCCGGTTCCGATGCCGCGGTTTTTCTCGCGCGGGAATGTGGAAAATTCCTCGCGGCATCGGTCGACGGCAACGGGTTGATCACGAAGCTTGATCCTCGCGAGGGCGGGCGGCGCTGCGTGGCCGAGGCGGCGCGCAACCTCGCCTGCTCCGGCGCAGTACCGCTCGGGGCGACCGACAACCTCAACTTCGGCAATCCGCACAAGCCGGAAATTTTCCGCCAGTTGCGCGATTCCGTGGAGGGAATAGCCGAGGCCTGCCGAGCTTTCGACACGCCCGTCACCGGCGGCAATGTCAGCCTCTACAACGAAAACCCGACGGGGCCGATCGACCCCACACCGGTCGTAGCCATGGTCGGCCTGATCGAAAACGAAGCCCACATTACCAGGCAGGGCTTCCGCGGCGGGGGCGATGCCGTGTGGTTGCTCGGCGACCGCGACGCGGGTCTGGATGCCTCGCAATTTCTCCTCATCATCCACGGGCGCAAGGAAGGGCGCCCCCCCGAGACGGATCTTGGCGCCGAGGTTTTGCTGCAGCAGACCCTGCTTGATGCCATCCGCTCCGGCTTGATCCGCAGCGCCCACGACTGCGCTGAGGGCGGGATGGCAGTGGCCTTGGCAGAATGCTGTATTTCGGGCGACCGCCCGGTCGGCGCGAAAATCGAGCTGCCCGACCATCAACGCCGCGAGGATGAAGAGCTTTTCCATGAAGCACCGGGGCGAGTCATTGTCTCCGTCGATGCGTCATCCGAAGCCGCACTGGCCGCCCTTTGCGCGCAGCGCGGCGTGCCCGCCTTACGTCTGGGAACGACCGGCGGAGCGGATCTCACGATCGAGTTGCGGGGTCGGGAGTTCCAATGGGACGTCGAAGGTCTTTTCGTCGCCTGGGATTCCTCGCTCGGCGATCTCATGGATGCAGTTGCAGAACCGCTCGCCGCACATTAGGTTGGGTTCGTGATGAAGCGCCTGCCCAAAGCGGGGGATCTTTCCGGTTCGCTCCTTGTCGCGCATCCGATGATGGCGGACCCGAACTTCCGTCACACCATTCTCTATCTTTCGCACCACAGTGCTGAGGACGGGGCCTTGGGCTTCATTCTGAACCGCCCCCTCGGCCAAAGCGCGAGCGAGTTGGAGGTCGGTGAACTCTTCGAGCACATCTCCCACGTGCCGATCTTCGAAGGCGGCCCCGTCCAGAGGAACCAAGTCATCGTGGCCAGCCTCGAGTGGGACGCCGCCGCAGGCGCCTGCAAGTTCGAGCCGCTCCAAAAGCCGGAAGGAGAATGGCAACTGCCTTCCGGGCACGACGACACGATGCGTGTTTTTCTGGGCTATGCGGGCTGGTCGAAAAACCAACTCGAGAAAGAAATAGCCCTGAACTCTTGGCTCGTGGTCAAGCCTCACCCCGAACTGCTGCGCGCCGATGCCGACGACGCCACCTGGCGCCGCATCATGAACGGGCTCGGCCCCATGTATCGGGTGCTGGCTGACGCTCCTGACGATGCCTCGAATAATTGACCGGCGCCCCCCCCCTGTGACGATCTGATATCACGGGCGAACCTGAGTCCCACCTTGCCGGGACGGAGATGGGTCGCCGCGGAGACCAAACGCCCGTGCCTCCGATTTTCCCAATCGTCTAAAATCTTTGGGCTTTGGCATGAAAACTGAGCGCTCCATCTCTCCCTTCGCCGCTCGGGTTTACGCGGCAGTGAAGCGCATTCCCCGCGGTTGCGTCATCACCTACGCATCCTTGGCCCGCCGCGTCGGCTCGCGCTCGCGGCGCGCCATTGGACAGGCTTTGCGCTCCAATCCTTTCGCTCCCACAGTTCCCTGCCACCGCGTGATCGCCTCCGACCTCTCACCCGGTGGATTTTTCGGTCGCCGCAACGGACCGCAGGTCACCCGCAAGCTCCGCCTCCTCGCCGCGGAGGGCGTTCGCTTTTCCAACAACCGGCTGGCCGAGGAAACCCGCCTCATTCGTTAAAGCCAAACTTGCAACTTACCGCGCAAAGTCGCGCGTGCGCGGAAGAGCAGGCTCTTCACGGCCGGAATGGTGGTGTCCAGGACGCGGGCGATTTCCTCATAAGGCATCTCCTCGTAACGTCGGAGCACCATCGCCGTGCGCTGCTCCTCGGGAAGCTCGGCCAAAGCCTGCTCGATGACCTCCGCCAACTCGCGGGCGGAGACCTCCGCCGAGGGCGAGCCGCCAGAAACAGCCTCCCGCACATTCTCCTCGGGCAATGGCTCGTAAAACACCGCACCCCGGCGGGCGCGTCCGCGACGCTCGTTGAGGACCAGACGCCGGGCGATGGAAAACATCCAAGTCGACAATTTCGCCCTCGGCTCATACCGCGCACGCGCCTGCCAGACGCGCAGGTAGACTTTTTGCGCGAGATCCTCCGCGCCTTCCGGTGAGCCGAGCATGCGCACGATGGTTCCGAAGACACGGTCCTCCGTGGCCTCGACCAGTTCCCGGAAAGCTTGCTCATCACCACCACGCACTTTTTGCATCAGCTCGACGAGTCGTGCGTCCTCCTCGGACGCGGGATCCACTTCCCCGAAACCATCCTCCGCAGGTCTCATGATGCCGTCGCACAAAAGCGGTGCACCCTCACTCCGGCCGCAACGAAACGCCGTTCAAATTCTGTAAGAGGCCAATCCGGAGACACCGGCCAGGCCGAGATCTCCCAGCCCGCTGCAGCAAAGATACACCGCGACCAGGCGAAATAAGGTGCTGCATCGGAGGCGAAATAAAATTTGCCTCCGGGAGCCATGCGGGGGGAGAGAAGCCCGACGAATTCGTTTTGCACCAATCTCCTCACGGCATGGCGGCGCTTGGGCCATGGGTCGCTGAAAAGCAAATAGACAGAGGATAAGCTGCGGGCAGCAAACTGGCCCAGAACCTCACCCACCTCCCCTCGCATGACCCGCGCATTGGGGAAGTCGGCCGCACGTCGCCGCGCTTGGCGGACCCGGTAATCCTTTTTCTCAACGCCGAGGCAATTGCTCTCGGGTTCACGCGCAGCGAGGGCGGCAAGAAACACCCCGTTGCCGCATCCCAGATCCAAGACGAGAGGGGCCTGACGGGCAAAGAGATCGCCCGGTCCATCGGCACCTCTAGTCGGCCCGGCGTCGACCACCGCGCAATCACCTGGGAACACCGCCGTCCCCGCATTCATCCGTTCAGGCCGCGTCTTTGTCCTGCTTGCGGCGCAGGAGCGGCGGTTTGCGACCTTCCACGACAGAACGATTGATCGTGACTTCGGCGATATCATCGCGGCTCGGCACATCATACATGACGTCGAGCATGATCTTTTCCATCATGGAACGCAGGGCGCGCGCACCCGTTCCCTTACTCACCGCCCGTTCGGCCAGGGCGCGAAGCCCGTCCTTGGTGATGTTGAGATCCACGCCCTCCATGGCCATAAGCTTGGCGTATTGCTTGACCATGGCGTTTCTCGGTTCGGTCAGAATGGTGACGAGTTCATCCTCGGTCAGCTGGTCGAGTGCGGTGACGACCGGCAGGCGGCCGATGAATTCCGGGATCATGCCGAAACCGAGCAGATCTTCGGGCTCTGCGTTGTGGATCGTGGCCGAGGAAGCGGCCACCGATTTGTCCAGAGAGAATTCCTCACGCGCGTGGAAACCGAGCACACGGCTACCAAGGCGGCGCTGGATGATTTTGTCCAACCCGACGAACGCGCCGCCGCAGATGAAGAGGATTTTCTCGGTGTTGACCTGGATGTATTCCTGCTGCGGGTGCTTGCGTCCGCCTTGCGGCGGGACGTTGCACTTTGTTCCCTCGAGAATTTTGAGCAACGCCTGCTGCACGCCTTCGCCGGAAACATCGCGGGTGATGCTGACGTTGTCCGTCTTGCGTCCGATCTTGTCGATCTCGTCGATATAGACGATGCCGATCTCCGCACGCTTCACATCGTAATCCGCTGCCTGGAGGAGCCGGAGGACGATGTTCTCGACATCTTCACCGACGTAACCGGCTTCGGTCAGGGTCGTCGCGTCGGCGATGGTGAACGGCACATCAAGGATGCGGGCGAGCGTGCGGGCGAGCAAGGTCTTGCCTGAGCCGGTCGGCCCGATGAGCAGAATGTTGCTCTTTTCCAATTCCACATCGTCGTTCCCCGGCAGGGCGATTTCGCGCGATTGGATGTGGTGATGGATGCGCTTGTAGTGGTTGTGAACCGCCACAGAGAGCGTCTTCTTGGCCAAATCCTGCCCGATGACAAACTGGTCCAAGTCGCGCCTGATGTCGGCCGGCTTGGGCACGCGGATAGCTGAGCCTTTTTTTTTCGAGTCGTCCTTGAGTTCCTTGTCGAGGATGCCCTTGCAGAGGCTGACGCAGCTGTCGCAGATGTAAACGCCCGGGCCGGCGATGAGCTTGAGCACCTCGCTGTGGCTCTTCCCGCAGAAAGAGCACATCGTGAGGTTGGCAGCGCGAGCCATGGCGTCAGGCGGGCACGGCGCCCGGGATTTCCTTGCGGGACTTCACCACCTCGTCGACGAGGCCGTATTCCCTGGCCTCTTCGGCGCTCATGTAATAGTCGCGGTCCGCATCGTGGTGCACCTGCTCGACCGGTTTGCCCGTGTGGTGGGCGATGATCGACTCAAGGCGCCGCTTGAGCTTGAACATGAATTCGACCTGACGCTCGACATCGCTGGCCTGGCCCTGCGCACCGCCGCTGACCTGATGGATCATGATGTCAGAGTTCGGCAAGGCATAGCGCTTGCCCTTGGTGCCGGCGCAGAGCAGCACCGCACCCATGCTGGCCGCCATGCCCATGCAGTAGGTGTTCACATCGCAGGTGACGAACTGCATCGTGTCGTAGATGGCCAACCCTGCGGTGACGGAGCCGCCAGGAGAGTTGATGTAGATGTGCATGTCCTTCTTCGCATCCTCCATCTGCAGGAAGAGCATCTGGGCGATGACGAGGTTCGCCACATGATCGTCGATCCCCGTGCCGATGAAAATGATCCGGTCCTTGAGCAGACGGGAATAGATGTCGTAGCTGCGCTCTCCCCGTCCGGTCTGCTCGACGACCATGGGCACGAAAACGGAGTTGCGCGCAGAGGATGCGGCGGAAAATACGGGTGATTTCATGAGTGGTGGACCGCTTCTCTAATCCGTCGCGGCCGCTGGCTTGACCTTAACTTTAGAGGCGAGGAAATCAAGCGCCTTGTCCCGGATAACGTCGCCCTCCACTGATCCGAGCGCCTCGCGCTTGACCAATTGCTTGACCAGTTTCTCCATCGGCATGTTGAGTTGCTTCGCGAGGCGCGCGATATGTTCGGCCAACTCCTCGCGGCTGGCCCCGATTTTCTGCTCGCGGGCGAGACGGGTCAGAATGAAGTCGGCCTTTACCCTGAACTGCGCGCCCATCTGCGCGTGGCTGAAAATTTCCTCTTTTTTGCTCAGCAAATCCTGATCGCTGAGTCCGCGGGTCTGCTCCGCTTCGACGATCTCTTTGACCACGCGCCGCGCCTCCCCCATGACCATGGAGGACGGGACTTCGAACTCGACCGCCTTGACCAGATGCTCGATGGCGCTGGTGCGTTTCCTCCGCTCGGTCTGGACCACCGCCTCGGTCTCGAGACGCTCGCGGAACGCCGCGCGCAATTCGTCCGCGCTGCGACCGGCAATCTTCTGCGCGACCTCGTCAGTCAACTCCGGCAACTTTTTCGACTTGATGCCCTTGACCTTCACCGCGTGGCGGATCTTCTTGGCGCGGAGCGGTTCGACCGCGAAATCTTCCGGGGCCGCAACTTCAACTGTGCGCTCGTCGCCCTCGGACGCCCCGACCAGCCCAGCGCAAAATCCCGGCCAGAGGCTATCCTCGGCCATGATGACCCAGAGCCCCTCGCCGCCCTTCATGGTCGAAGGCGCCTCGGGGCAAACATCTCCGAGAGGCCGGTCTTCCACCATCGCGTCGTAGTCGAGCACCGCGTAGTCGCCCATCTGCAGCGGGCGATCCTTGATGTCGGTGAATTCAGCCATGCGCTCGAGCAGCATGTTCACATGGCCGGAGACATGGTCTTCGGTCACCACATCCGGCAGAATCTCCAGACCCAAGCTCTCGACGTCAGGCAAAAGAAAATCGGGCTCGAGGGTGAGTTCGACGCTGAGGTCGAGGTCGCTCCCGCTCACCTCGCCATGCTTGAGATTGAACGCATTCAGCACGGTGAGATTGTTGTCCTTGGCCGCTTGGTCGACCACTTCGCGCAGCAAGTCCTTCACCGCCTCGCCGGCAATCTCCTCCTTGTATTTGCGCGCCACAACCGGGAGCGGAGCCTTGCCGGGACGGAATCCGGGCAGCTTGGCCGCCTTCCGGTATTCACCGACCAGACGGTCGATTTTGGCTTTGACCTGCGCGGCGGGAACGGTGGCGCGTAGGGTGGCGAGGCAGTTGGGCTGTTTTTCGAGGAAGATTTCCATGGTTGGCAAAAAAGGACGTATAAAATACGCACGAACAGCCTCCGGGACAAACACAATCCCCGCAACCCCATTCTTGGACGACTTTTTCCGTTTCAGGATAGTTTTCCTTTCGACTCATAGCCGACTCCATCCATAGGATGCTTTTTCTTGAAAATGGAAAGTACCCGGACCGTCGGCCGCGCGGAAAAACTCAGCCAATTTCTCGACCAATTGGGCGAGGAGTTGGCATTCACTATTCCGGGCGAGGACACAGGACTTCTCGCCATCAACCGTTGCCTGATGGACATGGAGGATGCGGTGCAACCCGAGGATCCGCCACAACTCACCGCTGGCTTGCGCACGGCGCGCCATTGGATCGATCTCACCCTCGATGGTTCAGCCAAACTCTCCGAAGAAACCATTGCGAACCTCAACGTCTGGCATCCGTGGATGGCGCGGGTCATTGACGCCTGGCAGCACGGAGACGCGATACCATCCGTTCCCGCGCCATGGGGAGAGAGCACGAGCACGCAACCTGAACCGGCACCGGCTGTCGAGGTCCGCACCCCCCCAGCGGCACCAAGCGGACAAGAAAAGTCCATCACGCTGAATTTGCAGGATGACGGCGAACTGCTCCGCGAATTCCACGGCGAGTCGGTCGAATTGCTGCAAAGCATCGAGGAGGGACTCATTGTTCTGGAGGGCAACCCGAAGGACTCCGACACGATCAACTCCATTTTCCGCGCCTTCCACACATTCAAAGGTGGAGCCGGCTTCCTCCACCTCGGCGCGATGCAGGATCTGGCCCATGATCTGGAATCCCTCCTCGCCGCGGCACGGCGCGAGGAGCTGTCGATCACCTCGGGCATTGTCGACCTCATCCTGGCCGGAGCCGACGCCCTCAAGCATTTCACCAGCGAAATCGGCGCGCAATTGAACGGTACCGGGGTCGGATCACCCATTGTTGTTCCGACCAGCGCCCTCCTGCTCAGGCTGCAGGCGGCCCTGCGCGGGGAATTGCCTCCCGCCGCATCTGTCGTCCCACCTGCTGCGACGGAACCATCCCCCACCCCGATCCCTGAACCGCCGGCCGGCGAACCACCAGCGGAGGACAATCCTCCGGCCGAGGAGAACAAGTCCTCCAGCACACTAGCATCGCGCCCGATGCAATCCCCGGCCAAAAAAAACGCCGGAGCCCAGGGCACTCCGGGCGGGCCTGCGGCCGAGTCCTCCACGGGCTTTGTTAAATTAGACACGCTCAAGCTCGACCATCTCGTGGACTTGGTCGGCGAGCTGGTGATCGCCCAGTCGATGGTGGTGCAAAATCCCGAAGTTCAAAAGCTGACCAGCCGCACCCTCGATCGGTGCCTCCGCCAATTGAGCCGGACGACCGCGGAACTCCAGCGCAACGCCATGTCCCTGCGCATGGTTCCAGTGCGCGGCGCCTTCCAAAAAATGTCGCGCCTCGTGCGCGATCTGGCCGCCCAGCAGCAAAAGCAGATCCAGCTCCTCCTCGAGGGAGAGGATACCGAACTCGACCGCAATATCGTCGAGAAGCTCTCCGACCCGCTGGTCCACATGGTGCGCAACTCGGTGGATCACGGGCTCGAAGGTCCCGCCGAACGCATGGCCGCAGGCAAGCTCTCCCTCGGCACCATCGTGCTGAGCGCGTCCCACCAGCGGGGCGGCATCTGCATCCGCATCCGCGACGACGGGCGAGGCCTCGACGCCTCCCGCATTTTGGCCAAGGCCCGCGAGCGAGGCCTCATCGCCCCGGACGAGGAGCCGGAAACATCGCGGATCTACGAGATGATCTTCATGCCGGGATTTTCCACCGCCGAAAAGGTGACCGATCTCTCCGGACGCGGGGTGGGCATGGACGTGGTGCGCCGCAACATCGAAAATCTGCGCGGCAAAATCGAAATCGAATCGATGCCCGGCGAGGGCACGACCTTCACCATCATTCTTCCCCTGACTTTGGCCATCATCGACGGGCTCCTCGTCGGCGTCGGCGATGACCGCTACATCATCCCCACCCTTTCGGTGCGCGAATCCTTCCGGGCCAAGCCAGGCATGGTCTCCACGATTCAAGAACACGGGGAGGTGGTCAGCGTGCGCGGACGTCAGACCCCCGTGCTACGCCTCGGCCCGTATCTGGGGCGCCCCAGCCGCGCGGTCAAGCCGGAGGACGGCATCATGGTCGTCGTCGAGTCCGGCGATTCCTGCCGGGCCCTGCTGGTCGACGAGTTGATCGGCAAGCAGGAAGTCGTCATCAAGAGTCTCGGCCAATCATTCCAAAACCAGCATCTGCTCGCGGGAGCGGCAGTTCTGGGTGACGGTTCGGTCGGTCTGATCTTCGATGTGGACAGTCTCGTGCGCTTTTCCGATCGCGGCCATGGATCGCAAGCCAAACTCGCCCGTCAAACCACGTGAGCACCCCACGCACAACATTGCATCCCTCTCAAACCGCAGCCCAAACACGATAACCCATGAACGAAAAAAACTCTCCCTCCGAACCAGCCACGCAAGTGGAGAAGATGACTCAGGCAATTTCCGCCCGCTTCATCCGCCTGATCGGCGTCTTCCTTCTGGTCCTCGCCGCGGCCGGCTTTGTCTCCTTTGAAACCCTCTTCAAGTTGAAGGTGAACGGGCCGATCTATGACGGCATCGTCGAGCAGAAAGACGTCCTAGCCGATATCCTGCCCCCGCCGCTGTATGTGCTCGAGTCCTACATGCTTTCGCTGCAAATGATGAGCGAGAGCAATCCCGCGAACTTGGAGGAGGAGATCAACAAGATCAAATCGCTCAAGCAGGATTACATCACCCGCAGCGAATATTGGAGCAAGCCTCTGGCCGGCACGGCCGTCGGGCGCCTGTTGGCGGAAGATTCGCACAAGCCGGCGCTGGATTTTTTCGAGACACTGGAAAAGGAACTCATCCCAGCCATCCAAAAACAGGATTTAGCAGCAGCCAGCGCGATCGCTAGCGGCAAGCTCAAGTCCTCCTACCTCGAACACCGCAAGGCCATCGATCAGGCCGTCGTTCTGAGCACCCAGAACAGCCAGCAGTACGAGGCGAGTGCAGCGAGCGAAGTTCGCCAGCGGCAGCTGATTCTGCTCGCCGTTCTTGTCTTGGGCTTCCTCGGAGTCGGTTTCTATTCCTGGCGCGTCAGGCTCGCCAACAAGAATGCCCTGGAGCAAATCGATCGCGATTGGAAAGCCACCATGGACAGCATCACGGAGGTCATCGTCGAACTCGAGCGCAGTGCCGTCCAGACTGCCTCAACCGCCCGCCAGGTCTCGATGTCCAGCAACTCGCTCTCCTCCGGCGCCAGCGAGCAGGCCGCCTCGGTGGAGGAGACCAGCGCCTCGTTGGAGGAAATGACGAGCATGATCCGCGCCACGGCGGACAACGCGCAGAAGGCCAAAGCGCTGGCCTTGGAATCTCGCTCGGTGGTTGACCTGGGCTGCCAGACGATGCTGGAGATGGACCGGACGATGGTCGAAATGAACCAGGCCATGGCCGCGATCGACTCCTCCAGCGCGGAGGTGGCCAAGATCGTCAAGGGCATCGACGAGATCGCTTTCCAGACCAACATTCTGGCCTTGAATGCCGCGGTGGAAGCGGCGCGGGCCGGCGAGGCCGGGGCCGGTTTCGCTGTCGTCGCGGACGAAGTGCGCTCGCTCGCGCAGCGCAGCGCGGCCGCCGCCAAGGAGACGGCAACAAAGATTGAAGCGGCCATTGCCAGCAGCCGCAACGGTTCGGCCAGTTGCAACAACGGTTCGGCCAGCTCGACCAAGGTCGGCGAGTCTCTCAAGCACATCGCGGAGAAAATCAGCGCCACCGACAGCCTGGTCGGAGATATCGCCAACGCCGCGCGGGAGCAGGCGCAAGGGATCGAGCAGATCAATGGCGCCATCGCGCAAATGGAGAAAGCCACGCAAAACAACGCTTCCGGCGCCGAGGAAAGCGCGAGCGCGGCGGAGGAACTTTCAGCCCAAGCCGAAACGCTGCAGGAACTCGTCGGCAGACTGCAGCTCCTCGTCGGCGACGAGGGCACGACGATGCAGGAAACCCGGACAACCAGCGTCACCCGGAAAAGGGCCAAGAACGAAACTGCGGTCAAGGCCGCACGAGCCATTCCCATGCCGGCCGATGACAACGACGCGGATTTCCGGAACTTCTAACATGAGCCGCTCCCCGACAGTCGTCACCGAGGCCAAGCCCGAGCGCTATCTCACCTTCACTCTGGGTTCGGAGTCCTACGGACTGCCTGTGCTCCACGTGCGCGAAATCATCCGTCTCTGCCAGATCACCCCGGTGCCCAACATGCCCCCGCACGTGCGCGGGGTCATCAATCTGCGCGGCACGGTCATTCCCGTCCTCGACCTGCGCGCCAAATTCTCCATGGCCGCAGCCGAATACGGCGAACGCGCCTGCATCATCGTCCTCCAACTCGGTTCTTCCTCCGGCCGACCCACTCTCATCGGTGTCATCGTCGATGCGGTGGAGGAAGTGGTCCAGCTCGCGGCCTCGCAGATCGAACCTTGCCCGGACTTCGGCGGTTCCTCATCCACCCGCTACATCCGCGGCGTCGCCACCATTCAAGGCGGCGTCAAGACACTGCTCGAGACAGAAAAAATCTTTCAGGAAGAAGGCACCATCACGCTCACCGCTGCAGACATCATTCCGCCGCACGCTAAGCCGCGCATTCTCGGAGACCGCTCCTGAATCACGCGACAATACCCAACTCACAATCACCAACGACCAACCCTCAATTTAATATGAACATGCACCGCTGGACTATCTCGAGGAGAGTGAATACCGGATTTATCGTCCTCGTTGCCATCCTCTTGTTGGTCGGTAGCTTTTCTCTGGAGCGGATTTTTCGAGTGAGACAAGACCTGCATGCGGTGGTGGACGAATCGCTCCCGCAGGTTATCGTCTATGGAGATATTTCCAGCGCAGCCCGCGGTGCCCTCATGGGAATCATCCAACTCATGGATGCGCCGCCAGAAGCGATCCCTGGATTGGAGGCCAGCATAAACAGCCAGCGCTCCAAGGTTACAGAGCTCCTGGCCAAACAGGACAACGGTCACCTGCAACCTGAGGAGAAGAGGCTGCTCGAGGCCACGCTTCTGGCGCGTAAAGCTTATATCGTCAGCTCTGACGCATTCGTCGAGAGACTGCGCCGCTCCCGGGAGATGCTGCAGACGACCCCTGCACCGGATGCGAGGGGTGCAGCTGGGGAGGACAGACAGGCTCTCTTCACAATGATCAAGGAAAGCGTCCAGCCGGACTTCGACCGCTACATGGCTGCGGTTGATGCGATGCTGCAAGAAAGCATCGACCGCGCCAACCAAGAAGGTGCGGATGGGAAAGCCGTCGCATCGAGCGCCATCACCGTCGTCTCCGTCGCGCTGGTTGTCGGGCTCGCCTTGGCAGTTTGGCTTGCGATCGCCATCTCGCGCTCGACCAACCATGTCCTGCGTGACATCGCGGCCAATCTCCAGCAGGGCTCGGTGCAGACTTCATCGGCGGCGCGCCAGGTGGCCATGGCGAGCCAGACGCTCTCCTCCGCGGCCAGCGAGCAAGCGGCATCCGTCGAAGAAACCAGCGCTTCCCTCGAGGAAATGACGAGCATGATCCGTGCGACTTCGGATAATGCCCAAAAGGCCAAAGCTCTCGCTCTGGAATCCTGCTCGGTCGCCAGTCAAGGCTCGCAAGCCGTGGTAGAAATGGCGACGACCATGCAGTCGATGAATCGCGCGATGAACGCCATCGCCTCCTCGAGTGCGGAGGTGTCCAAGATCGTCAAGGACATCGACGAAATCGCCTTCCAGACAAATATCCTTGCCTTGAACGCCGCGGTGGAAGCCGCTCGGGCTGGCGAGGCTGGCGCGGGGTTTGCCGTCGTCGCCGACGAAGTGCGCTCTCTTGCGCAGCGCAGCGCGGCCGCGGCCAAGGAAACAGCGATCAAGATCGATGCCGATCTGGCCAGCAGTCGCGAAGGTCTGGAGAGTTGCCGCCATGGCATGGAGCGCTCGGCCCGCGTCGAGGAGGCACTCAAGCGAATCGCCGAGAAGATCACCTCGACCGATGATCTGGTCGGCGATATAGCCAACGCCTCGCGCGAACAATCCCAGGGGATCGGCCAGATCAACACGGCCATCGCCCAGATGGAGAAGGTTACGCAAAGCAACGCTTCCAGCGCCGAGGAAAGCGCGAGCGCGGCGGCGGAACTCTCGGCACAAGCCGAGACCCTGCAGGATCTCGTCGGCAGACTGCAACGGTTGGTCGGAGGCCAAAACGAAACAACACCGCAGGATCATCGTCCTCATGAGTCGCCACGGACCAAATCAAAATCCGGGCCGATGGCACGCGCCATCCCCATGCCCGCCGACGAACACGATGCGAATTTCCGGAATTTCTAACATGAGCCGCTCACCGACGGTCGTCACCGAGGCCAAGCCCGAACGCTATCTCACCTTCAGTCTGGGGTCGGAGTCCTACGGGCTGCCCGTGCTCCACGTGCGCGAGATCATCCGTCTCTGCCAGATCACCCCGGTGCCCAACATGCCCCCGCACGTGCGCGGGGTCATCAATCTGCGCGGCACGGTCATTCCCGTCCTCGACCTGCGCGCCAAATTCTCCATGGCCCCGGCCGAATACGGCGACCGCGCCTGCATCATCGTCATGCAACTCGGCTCCTCCTCCGGTCGCCCCACCCTCATCGGCGTCATCGTCGATGCCGTGGAGGAAGTGGTCCAACTCGCGGCTTCGCAGATTGAACCGTGCCCAGACTTCGGCGCCTCCTCCTCCACCCGCTACATCCGCGGCGTCGCCACCATCCACGGCGGGGTCAAGACGCTGCTCGAGACGGAAAAAATCTTTCAGGAAGAGGGCACTATCACCCTCACCGCAGCCGACATCATGCCCCCCGACGCGCGACAGCGCAGAGGCGGGCAGCCGACCCTCGAAAACCAAAACCACTGAACCATCATATTATGAAATCCAACTTCTGGACCATCTCGCGCCGCATCATCGCCGGCTTTGCCATCGGACTCCTCATCACCGCAGGCCTGGGGAT
>Ga0209190_1000121_pt1 | contig 53255 bp, 71 predicted proteins | sample M_140205_XF_Meta_FD_187315 | JGI IMG/M metagenome (GOLD analysis project Ga0209190, IMG submission 187315) | Freshwater microbial communities from Lake Montjoie, Canada to study carbon cycling - M_140205_XF_MetaG (SPAdes) (version 2) | ecosystem: Environmental > Aquatic > Freshwater > Lake... | reverse complement strand
AAGGAGATCAGTGTGGATAGGATAGTCAGCATGGTTTAGTCCTTCCCGGTCAGGGATTTGATTTTGTTGTTTACTGGGGTTTTTTCTTCAAGGATTGCAATGTGCATCCTGTTCTCTGCAATTTGATCGCGGTTACGTTGGATTTCTTTTTCCAAGTCTTGGCGTAGCTTTTCTCGTGCAAGCTCTGCCCCAGTGTTACTTGCTTGCTTGTTGTCGCTGGTAACGACCAAACTGATCTTACTGTTTAAGATGGTGACTTCATGGGCCAAATTTGATAAGGCCGACATCAAGTAAACCACGCAGGAGAATAACAATGGCAATAAAGCAAACGTGATCTTTTCAATCAGTTGCCCTTTGGCTTCCATGTTCTGAATTTTTTCCTCACTCATTTACTTCCCCGTCAAAAGTGTTAGCCACCAAAAACATAAACCCAACAGCAGGATAACCAGCGCCCCTGCTATTAACCAAGTCAACAAGTCCTCGATATCTTCCTTGCGCTTCTTGGCGTGCTTCTCTGCCAGTATCTCTTCCGTCTTGCGTTTCTGGATCAGGTTGTTGCGCTCCACCAGTAGCTGCTGCCAGAGGTCAGCGTGTCCGCTCATCACCATCCAGTTATTCAATTCCCGCTCGGCATCAGCCAACTGCTTTGCCTGCATCACTATCTCAAAAGCCTGCGCTGTGTCAGACTTAGCAAAACTAGACTTAGGTTGGGATGCCGCCTTTTGGACGATATCCTTGGCCTCAAAAAACTTCATCATCTCACCGCCAATGGCGTGGATGTCCTTACCCATCTTGATTGCGGCCTGCACCCCCTTGATAGCCGCTTGGGCCGTAGCGAAAGCGGTTATCGGGTCAATCATTTGGGTTCCCTATATACCGATCAGCTTCTTCACGAACTCAGCCGCAACACCCGGCCCCAAGAGTACAGCCAAGATGACTACATACAAGAGGTACTCAATCTTGGTCATGCGCTTGGAGCCTTCGTCAAAGCGTGCTTGTATTCCTTCGTACCGTTGGGCACAAATTGCTTCGTGCACAGACAAGCGCTTGTCGGTCTCCGTGGCGAGTTCGTGAAGCTGTTCCATTTTTTACTCAGCTATTGCTGCCTCTGCTGGCTGCTCGGCCAATGCCTGCTTTAGCATATTTAGGAACGCATCGCGCCCAACTTGCAACTGGTCCACGTTGAACTTTGCCGAAGCCACTTTGCGCTCCAGATCAGCAACGTGATCCAGCAATATTTTTTGCTGGTCAGTCAAAGACTCGATGTCGTACTCAACGCCGTCAATGATGAGTTGGGGTTTTGTGTTGTTGCCCATTTCATGTTTCCTTTTCAAATTGCCGCCAAGGTTGGGTGGCGGCTTCCCGTTATGCTGATGCTGCTTGCAAAGGCGACAGGTCTTCGGTAGTCCAGAAGTCCTTGGCGATCATGAGCTTCAGATGCTCTTTGTTGCGGGACAGGCAATCAGCCCAGTCCTCGTCGGACATCATCTCAGGCTTGCCGCCGTTGATGAGGGCTACGCTGTCCATTGCTGCACTGTAGTGCTTGGCAATTTGTTCTGCTGTGATTTCGATTTCCATTTTTAAGCTCCTTTAGGTTAAGCGATGCCAGCGGCTGCTAGGCGTTTACGAAGTGATTGGATTTCAGCTACCAAGTCCGCAATTACTTCAGAAGTGGCAGCTTGCATGGCTTGATATTTTGGGTTGCCCTTTGCATCAATACCATCTTTTTCACCATCTACGCTGTCTGCATAGACCTCTTGGAATTTGTGAGCCAAGAACCCACGAGTGCGTGAACCGTTTGAGTTCCATGTGTATTCAATAGGCTCGAGAGCATCAATTCGCGCACCTTGGCCAGTTACGGCGCCAATGACTGTTTTTAAACGATAGTCAGAGGTTACGTTGTAAGTTGTTGTTGTCCCATTTGTTGTAATGGAGCCAGTGGTAGTACCGCTCTTGGCAAAATTAAAATAAGCGGTAGAAGTTGCCCCACTGCTTAGGCTCACATACATACATGCGTTACCGCCTGTAGCTGCGGAGTTAATTGCAAAATAACCGTTTACACCCATTGAGTAATAAATTTTGGTGACGTCTTCACCACCAAAACCGTTAAGCGCAGTTGTAAGGTCTACACCTAAATGCAATGCAGTGCTATTGGTACGGTAATAAGCGTTTCCATCACCATCAGAAAGCACTACGTTATTGCTTGCTGTGCGGATGTCTAGGCCACCTTGGTTGCCGTTATATGCTCCGAGGATGGTGTTCCGAGAGCCTGTTGTTACTAAATATCCAGAACCATAAGGGCCAGCACCAGCGGCTCCAACAAATGTATTTCCTTGTCCCGTAGTGCTATATCCTGATTGAAATCCTACAAACGTGTTTGCTTGTGACGCAGTATTTGAGTAACCAGAGGCATAGCCTAAAAATGTGTTGTACAGGCCAGTTGTATTGCTATACCCAGCCTGATAACCTACAGCAGTGTTGTTGGAGGCTGTGGTGTTGGCTTGCAAGGCTTGTCGACCAACTGCTACGTTGTATGAACCAGTTGTGTTTGCGTATAAGGTTTGATAGCCTCCAATAGCAAGGTTGTCTGACCCAGTTGTATTTGAGTACAGAGCTTGATAACCGACTGCGACCACAGTTGCGCCAGATGTGTTTGAATAACCCGCTTGGTATCCTATACCTGTGAAATACAAAGCGTTGTTTGAGTAACCCGCTTGAAAACCAACAGCAACACCTTGCGCTCCACTTGTTGTACCGCTATACATCGCCTGATAACCTACAGCAGTGTTGAATGAGGCTGTGGTGTTGTTAGAAAGAGCCGCAGAGCCAACCGCCACGTTGTAATTACCGCTTGTAGTTCGTCTGCCAGAAGACTCGGTAGAACCAGTTTCTGCACTACCAACAAAAGTATTGGCAATTCCAGACGTTAGCGCATAACCAGACAATGCACCAACCGCAGTGTTGCCAGTGCCTGTCGAGCCAGTTCCATAGCCTGCGTTATTACCAAAGAATGTGTTGTTTGCGCCAGTGGAGTTATAACCAGCACTTTCACCAACAATAGTTGATGCATTGCCAAGGGCTGCACCAAAACCAGCGTTGCTACCAATAGCAACAATACGATCACCAGTTGTTGTGTATCCCGCCCGATAACCGAGATATGTATTTTGACCATTTCCAGTTGTTTGTGTATACCCCGCCTGATAGCCTACAGCGGTGTTGTTTGATGTTGTGGTGTTGTTGCCTAATGCGCCAAGTCCAAATGCAGAGTTGTACGAGCCTGTACTGTTAGCCCCCAGAGATGCATTGATAACACCGTCACTGCCGCCAAAAGCGGAGTTTCTCGTACCTGTAGTATTGCTGTAAAGAGATTGGTAGCCAAAAGACGCATTACCAATTCCAGTTGTATTTGTGTATGCCGCCTGATACCCAACAGCAGTGTTGTTGGATGCGGTGGTGTTGGCTTGGAGTGCGTTATCTCCAATGCCTATGTTATTGCTTCCAGTTGTATTTGAAAACATTGCACCATAACCAGAAGCTACGTTAGATGTTCCAGTTGTAGTATTTTCAAGAGCTTCAGAACCAATAGCTGTGTTATTGTTTCCAGTAACTTTTGACGCTGCCTTATAGCCAACAGCTACTAAATTATTTCCAGTAATAATTGCATTACCTGACTGGTATCCGACAACTGTACTGTTTGCTCCTGTCGTATTAGCCGCCAAAGCACTTGCACCCACCGCAGTGTTGGTAGATATAGCACCCGCACCACGGCCCACGGTGATGCCATACACAGTCAGGTCAGTACCGCTGTACAAAAGGTTGGCAGAGTCAGTCTCAAGGCCACCAGTGGTGGAGTACACCACACGGCCCGATGTCAAGCCGGTGTTGGTGATGGAGCTAAACCGGCCAGTGCCAGCAGTCGTAGCACCGATGTTCATGCCATCAATCGTGCCGGTCGTGCCAGACGATATAGTGATCGTGCCAGCACCAGTAGTGGTGTACGACTGGTTATTGGTCGTGGTGTTGTGCAGGATCGCGCCAGTAGCCGTTAAACCAGTCGTGGCCAGTACGGTGCCGCTCCAAGTCAAATTGGCAGATGCGCCGAACACGCCGCTGTTGTTGAACTGAATCTGGGTGTTGGAGCCAGCGGCTGGACCACCGCCACCTGAGCCTGCCAGCAGCGTCACCACGCCCGAGCTGTTTTTGTAGTACAGCTTGCCATCGGCGTAGTTCAAGGCCAGCTCGGCGCCCGATGCGCTGCTGGTCAGGTTCGCCGCTAAGGGGACGTTTGTGGCCGTGCCGCTTGCGTAAATCAGGATGGGGGTGTATCCGCTTTGTGCCATGATGTTTTCCTTAGAAAGCGCCACCAGCGATGCCGCCGGTGATAGTGCCGTTTGCCGCGTTTGCAGTTATCGACGAGTTTACCAATTGCGGGAGGTTCCCGGTAGTGGCTGTGACGAAGGTCAAATAGTTTGTCGCGCCCGATGACGCAGCCGTTATCCCAACATTGGTCGCGTTGGTTGCCGTACCTGCGGTGGCCGCGTTCAGGTTAGCTACTTGCGTGGTGCTTGCAACAACAAAAGGCGCCGTGCCAGTCGCCACTGTAGACGTTATTGCCCCGGAAGCCGATACCGTGGTGAACGCCCCGGTGGTAGCCGTAGTTGCGCCAACAGTGCCGTTGATGTTGATAGAAGCCGTACCAGTAAGGTTAGTGACCGTGCCGCTGCTTGGCGTACCTAAAGCCCCGCCATTGACCACAAAGGCCCCGGCAGTGCCGGTATTCACGCCCAAGGCCGTTACAACGCCCGTACCGGTGGTTGTAGTGCTTGGCGCTACACCAGCGCCGCCACCTATCACCAAAGCGTTTGCCGCCAATGCCGCGCTAGACGCCCATGTACTTGCGCTAGAAAAATAGACAATGCCGCCGTTTGTTCCAGCTACTGTCAAGGCTGGGGTTGTTGTAGGCGTAGCTACCGAAATCAAACCGCCGGTGAAGCTGACACTGGTAACTGAGCCATACGCCAACGTGGGTATGTCCGCCGTTGTCAATGCCCTAAAAGTTGGTACGCCCGCACTTCCGCTAGGCGCAGCCAAAATGGTGTTTGCCGTTTTAGATGCGTACGGGTTCAAAGTGTCACCATAAGCAGTCGCCAAGCTAATCGCTGGGGTTGCTCCGCCGCTAGATACGACAGGTGATGTACCCGTTACCGAAGTGACTGTGCCTTGTGGATTAGCCGCAGTTGTAATGCTAGTCACACGCCCGTAAGTGTCAACCGTAATGACCGGAATGGCTGTAACTGAGCCAGTTGTGCCAGCCGTAATGACGCCGCTGGCCAAGTCAATAACTGGTGCAGTGCCGCCCGTGCTGGTGATACGGCCCGTTGTGCCACTGACCGAAGTGACATAGCCCAAGCTGGATATGTCCGCCGTTGTCAACGCACGGAAAGTTGGTGCAGCCGGTGCGCCAGACGTAGGGCCAGCAAAGACAAAATTAGCCGTGGTTAGCGCAACGCCTGTACCGCCTCGGCTTACGGCAAGTTGGCCCGTCCAGCCAAGGGCCATAGTCGTCGCAGCCAAGAGCGCCGTGGTAGGCGCGCCGCTCAAAGTCATGGTGACGTTGGTATCGTCCGTCTTACTAAGCGCGGCGGCAGTCACGCCAATTGTTGGGGTCAAGCCGCCCGTGGATGTAATTGGCGCAGTCGCGCCCACCGAACTTACGTAAGACAGCGCGGGGATGTCAGCCGTCGTCAATGCGCGGAAAGTCGGTACGCCAGCGCTCCCACTAGGCGCGGCCAAAACGGTATTTGCCGTCTTAGACGCATAAGGGTTTAAGGTATCGCCGTAAGCCGTTGCCAGACTAATTGCCGGGGTTGTGCCGCCCGACGATACAACAGGGCTTGTGCCGGTAACAGAGGTCACCGTGCCGCCGGGATTAGACGAGCTTATCGTCTGGTTTGGCCAAGTGCCTGTGATAGTGACGTTGGTCCCAGCCACCAAGGCAGGCGTAGCCGTGCCAGAGCCGCCACTAGCTACGTTGAGGATGCCGCCCAAGGTGATTGAGCCCGATGTGGCGGTGCTGGGCGTAAAGCCCGTTGATCCCGCGCTAAAGAACGTAACGCCGCCCGCTGTGCCGCTAGACGCCGCCGTCAATCGGCCATACGAATCAACAGTAAACGTGGCGGACGAATACGTGCCCGCCGTGACCGCGGTGGTCGCCAAGCCAAAGGACGGGTTATTGGCGCCGTTGCCATCAGTCACAATGATCTGGCCCGATACGCCTGTCATGGTGCGGTTGGCTATAACCGTACCGCCCACGATGGCCAGCATGCCGGTTCCCGACGTGCTGGCAATTGCTGCGGCCACGCCGGTCAATTGGAAGGTCGGGTTGCCCGCGATGCCGTCACCGTTGGTGACCGATAGGCCCAAGCCGCTGGTGCTCAAGGTGCGCGCCGCGAGGGCCGTGGAGCTAGTCTTAGCCACGATGCCCGTTCCAAGGCTGTTTAGATTAGCCAGCGCGCCGGCAAGGTTAACCTGTAGCGTGCTCTGCGAGCCACCATCGGCCAAACTAAGCCCGGAACCTACCGCAAGGGCGCGGCTGTTGGCCAACGTGGGCTCGTTGTTGGCCGTCAAGAAGCTCTGCGTCTGGATGGGCGATCCGGCCAGCGCAGCGGTCGTGGTCTGCACCGTGACGCCGTTTTGGACAATAGGCACCGCTTCCGTCCCAGTAATCGTCTGGGCTTGTGGAAGCTGGGTGATGGTTACGTTAATCGACATGTTCAGGGCTGCGGGGCCAGTCCGCTGTTGTTGCCGTTGTTCTCCGGCGTGTTCGTGTTCTGCTCGGTGCTGAGTATCTCACCGCCGTAAGGCGTCGTGACTATGTCGCCGCCGGTCACCGCCACGCTTACGTCGGGGCGCGGGAAGCGGATCGTGATGCGCTCAGTCTGGCGCGCAGCCAACCGGTAGGGGTCAATCTGGTCTGCGCAGCCTTGGTCACACACCAGCAGGCCGGGGAAGTTGGGGTCGTTGCGCGCAGTTGAGTGCGCGCGCTTCATCTTGCACCTGTCGCATACGAAGATCGCAATGTCGGAGCCGCCACGGGTGTCAAGGAACCGGGGCATGGCAGCTACCTCGAATAGACCGAGATATTGGGGCTGAGCATGATCGGCGACTTGTCGCGCTCTTCTTGCTCGGCCATCTGGAAATACTTAGTGGCTTGGCCTTCAAGGTACTGGATGCGCGGCAAGTCAACGCCGGGCAGCTCTTGCGCCATCTGGTGGCCCAGCATGTTTTGGATGGCCATAAGCCAGCGATCAGGGATGGCCAACTGGCCGCTCAAGGCGCCCACGTCCTGCACATAGGCCGAGTACCAGACCGTCATCTGCACAAACGGGTCCGAGGGCGTTGGCCAAACCGTTATGGTGGCCTGCGGGATCGTGCGGTTAAGCCAGAACTGGAACGGCTGGTTGGCCGTAAAGTTCTTATTGGGCAGGTTGGTGTAGTCATCGCGGTTGAGCCGCGACATAGTGATCTCGGTGGAGTTGTTGCCCACGTAGAACTCAGCCACGCTCAAAGTGCCGCCGCCCGTCTCGCGCATGCGGTAATACTGCGCTGTGACGCCCGGATCAATGTCGTACCAGAGCCACTGTCCGCTTACCCACGTAACGACACCGGTGTCGTATAGCGTGTTCCACGTGGAACCGTCGTTGGACCATTCCAGCAGGATGTGAAACGAGCCCGAGGTGGCGGGCAGGATACCGATTGACCCGGCGTAGATTGAGTTGTTCGTGCCGTAGTTGACGCCGATGTAGCCGTTGGGCGAGGTCTGGGTGTCCGCCGTGGCCGTGTTGTTGTCAAAGGCCAACTGGGCGTTACCCGAAGACGCAAAGTATCCGTTGGCAATATTTGGCGTTGGGCGATTTAACGTGCGGTAAAGCGCGTTTAGCACATCGTTGCCACCCACGGGCAAGTAATACTGGTATTGGTCAGGATTTAGGCCGATTACGGTCTTTTTGATGGCGAAATACTGGATGCCTTGGTTAATCAGGTTGCTCAGGATATAAAACAGCGACTCCTTGGCCGCTTGCACCTGCTCAACCGTCAATTCCTCGGCCAGCTTCCCAGCACGTCGCGCCCCATGGTCAATGAGCTTTTGGACCGTGATGATGGTCTGGCCAACAGTACCTGAGTAAGCCATGGCTTTTCCTTACCAGCAAGGCGCTTTTGAGGACTTGGTAACGCTAGACACGCGGCGGGTGGTGATGTGCCCGCCTTTCTTGTACCGTGGAGCCATTTGCAGCGCCGTGGATGCGGCGTTAATATTCTGCAAAGTAGGGTTTTGGTCTTGGTTCGGTGCGTTCGCGCTGTCGGGCTGGCCGCTCCCACCGTAGCTAAGGTTAAGCGGTGGAGCTGCGCTAGGCGCGCTGGAGTTGTCTCCGGGCGGCGCGGTGAACTTGGACGCCGTGCCCACCACATCACCAAGTGCGCCACCGTTTGCAAATTTTTTAACTTTGGCCATGTTCGTTCCTTACCAGCCGGGACAGTTCCAGCGTTGCATTGATGCCCTTGCACGGCTACCGGGTTCGCTTTTATGAGCAACCGGGCCCATGCGGGCACAGAAAGAATCGCGCCTTGCGCCACCTTGGGGCTGTGGAGCCTTCAGGTGCGATCCGGTTTCCCGATTGTAGCGCTCGCGTCCTTTGGCGGTAAGCCCCGCGCCTTGTTTAGCGGGAAGTTTTTCGCCACGCCCGATAGCTAGAGATGGATTTTTAGCCATGGTTACCAGCAAGACTTCATCATCTTGCCGCCTGATTTCATTTTGGCGGTTTTGGCTGAGTCTTTAAAAGCCTCGGCAGTTGGAGCACCTTTAGCGCCGGGTTTGCGCATGTGCTCTTTTGAGCCATGGGCAATACGTTCACGTTTGGCGTTAATGTTGGCATACAAACCACCTTCGGCCATGTAGCCCATCTTGTGCCGTACTTGCTCAGGCAAGTTAGGTAACCCTTTGTTGCTCTCAGGGATTTCTTTAAGAGACCCGCCGCCTGCCTTTTTTACGGGCGCGGCGCGCTTGGTGCTGTACGCAATCGCCACCGCTTGTTTGACAGGTTTACCCGCATTCACTTCGGCGGCGATGTTCTTCTTAAAGGCTTTTTCAGATTTGGATTTGATCAAAGGCATGATACGTCCTTAGCTGTAGGTCTTAACCATTTCTAAAACAACGGTGTACGTATCGCCAGAGCTTGCATCAGAGGTGCTAAAAACAATGTTTCCGTTTTTACCTGTGCCCGAATTGTTTGTGATGCCACCAATACTAGAAAAATCATTTTCGTAATTGGTGTTGATCGTACTAAGAAAAAACGGTACATCGGTTGAGGCATCCCAGTACATACGCACTTCCAAGCCGTGGCATACCGAAGTAATTTTGTTCACAATAACACCGGTGCAGGCTTTGCCAGAACCGCTGCTGGCTAAGTTGGCCACATTGACTTTGGTCACGGCGGTCTCGCCTGTGCCATCGCTAATATTGGTGAATTTCATGATAGCCAAGCGCTCACCGTCTATCAGCGTTTGGCTTGTAACTGCATCTGCCATATCTATCTCCAATTAAAAAGTAGGGGCCGAAGCCCCTACTTTACTAGCACTTGGCTCGTCCGCCGCCTTTGCGGGCCATGGGTGGATTTACCATCCCCCGACCTGCTCCAGCAGAAGGCTTCTTGCCCAGTAAACGCATCATTGCGTTCATCGCGTCAGACGGAGCGTTACGAATGGCATTGGCTATCCCCATATCGTCATCGCTTGGCCCAACAGACTTGCCGTAGGCGCCGCCGCTCATGTCGCGCATCGGCATTTGCTGGTCATCCATGCTGCCGCCAATAGCTTTGCGCATAACCTTGCCACCCTTTTTGAAGGTGCCCGATTGCGCGGTGTTGCTTACTGGTTTTGACATCGGCTTGCTAGGCATTGCTACGGCGTGGCCAGCGTTGTTAACACTGCCCCCCGTAGCGAAGTGCTTTTTTGCAGCACCGCCTTTTTTGTAGCCGCCAGCATTGGCTTCTTTGACTTCACCAGTTACGGTGTTGGTCTTGCCGGGTTTAGAAGTATCAGCCGGGCGATTTTCCCAGTTGGTAGAGCCACCGTTTTTGAAGCCGCCAGAGTTGGACATGCGCACGCCACCAGTGCCGGTAGCACTGTCTTTTTTGTCGCCATCCACTACCTTTGTCTTCATAAACTTGCCCGCGTTGCCTTCAATGGTTCCGCCGGTTTTGTAGCCAGCCGGTTTGCCCATCTTGACCATTCCAGTGCCGTGGGCGCTGTCTTTCTTGTCGCCGTCAACTACTTTGGTCGTGCCGCCGTTTTTCAACTTCAGCTTAGTGCCCTTAGCGCCTTTGTGCTCTTGCATGTCGTGCTGCTTAAAAGCCTTTTTGATCATGGCTTTGTCTTGAGACATGTCGCCAGCTTTGCCGCCTTTTTTCATCAAAGGAGCAGCCATAGCAGCGCGACGTGCCATCATAGAAGGAGCTTTGGGGGCAGCAGCCGGCGCAGAATACGAGGTGTCGGGCATGGTGCTCATGCCTTTAGACCGCATATTCTCAAAGCCGTACTCGCCGCCGCGGTTCATGCCGACGTGACCACCTTTTTTGAGCTTCAGGATAACTGAGGGCTCAGTGGTCTCCATCTTCACCATTGGTTTAAATTGGCCCATGGTTACTCTCCTTATGCTTGAGTTACGCCGAGAGCACCAACGCGAGTAGCGTTAGGGCCTACAGCAATTGCTGGCAGCGAAATGGCCATCACTGTACGAACGGTGCCGTCCGATGCAGTTGCCGGGGCGTAAGTCCCGCGAACATCACCTGTGGTTGTGGTTGCCACAGCGGTGTCAGCGGCCACAAACGTACCCGCGTCTTGGGCGAGTGTGTCATTGCTCTTAACGCTGGCAATGTAACCCGCGTTGAAAACGCGGACTGGCAAACCTAACTTATCGCTTGTGCCGATTAACACAGCAGTTGCTGAACCGGCAATCGTTGCGCTAGAGACTTGGAAAAACGCTTTCTTGCCGGTTACGGCAGTACCCGCGGTCGCCACAGTGATCACTTCGCTCATTGCTTGGCCGTAGTAATCAAAGCCGCTGACGGTAAAAGCGCGAGCGGTAGTGGAACAGTTCACTTTGACTGCGCGAGGCAGATCAAGCTGAACCACGGTTGTACCGTCGTTGCGAACAACTGATTTAGCGGAAGTACCAGCGGTCAAGGTGACAGCACCAGCGGCGGCGGCAGTCTGTGATGCGGCGATATTGTTGGTGACGGCAGCTTGGGGCATGACATCCCAGATGTACATACGACCAACTGGGCCGATACCCAAGTCCATCGGTGCAGGATCATCAAACTGGATGTTGCCGTGCGCGTACATGGCCGTGCTAGAGGCAGTAACCGACTGGTTGATGGTGTACGTACCAAGACCGCCGGTGCCAGTGCCAAAGCCGGTGATATACGTGCCGTCGGTTACGCTGGAACCGTCAACATACATACCGACAACAATGGGGGCTCCCTGACCCAACACCGTAACGGTCAGTGTCGTTCCCGACATAGAACCAGTGAAGGTAGTGGTGTAAGGGCGAATGCCGGTTCCCATGTACGTCTGGGCCGGACCTAAAAATAGATCGTCTGAAAATTGGGGCATGGTCTGCTCCTTGAAAAGTTTGACCGATGTTAATAAAGCGGGAGGGGTTAGAGGCCCCCTCCCAAGCCTTAACGCTTTTTAGGCGCCGGGAGTACCGTACATCGCACGTGGGTCGGTGAAGCCGACATCGTAACGCTCGGTAGCCTTGTAACGCATGGAGTCGGTTTCAAAGTCGCCTTCCATGGTCTTCTCCAGACGACGACGCATCAAGAGCTTCATACCCTCGGGTGCATCAGTCTGGACCCACCAAGCGGTGGCACTGGTCAGACGGCTCAGAACCGCAGCGCCCTCGTCCAACAAACCAATGGATTTCACTGGGTTGATGTCGTTGTTGGCGTTGCCGGTGCGCAGGACCGACTTGAGCAGCACTTCGGCTTGGAAGATGTTGCCCGGGGCCACCACCAATTGGCGGGGAACCAGACGAATCTTCTTACCGTTGTTGTCCACGGCCTGACGGACTTGGATCAACATTTGCTCAAGGGAGGTTTGCGACAGAACCGCAGCAGTAGCGAGCTGGTTGCTGAAAGTACCGTTCACGATGGGGTGAGCAGTATTGATCAGCGAAACACCATCGCCGCCGGGGTAGGCGCTGTTGAACGCTACGTTCAAGACGTTTGCGGACAGCAGTTCCTTGGTTTCCACCAGCGATTGTGCCAAGTGACGTGCGTACACTTGACCCAAGCGGATGTGGTCGCCGTCTTCTACCAGCACTTTGGTTAGGGCAAATGCCAGACCGTAGACCTTGTAGATGTAGCGCTTCAGGAACAGAACGCCACCTTGTTGGTACGTGACGGGAGTACCGTCAGGCAACTGGGGCGCCGCGCCGAAACCGTACAGTACGGGCTCTTCGTGGTAGTTACGTGGGATGCCGTCTTCTTCACGGAACACGCGGCTCCATTCGTCGGCGCGTTGGTCATAGACTCCGTCAAAGCATTCGTTGAGGATAGGCTCAACGATACTGCGAAAGTCCGTACTTCTCATTGGTGCAGCCATTGTTTATTCTCCTTATGCAATAGCGGTGAATTGGCCGAAGTATTGTGAACGTGCATTCACAACGCGGACAATAACGTAGGAATCACCCCAAGCATTATCCGGGTAGGGAGCGATGTCCACCACGCGCATATCGCCTTGGGAACCGTTACCTACAGCCGTCGAAACGCCAAGAGTGGCGGCAGACAGACCGGTGGTATTGGAACCAGCAGCGATGTTGGAGAAGTTGTACTCATTCCCGAGGGAGGCTTGAGTAATGGTCGCATCGGTTTGGATTTCATAAACGATGTTGGCATCATTGTAGAAATACGCAACGCACGAACCGGTTTGGTAGGCAGTGTTAGCGGGCCAGTAGTTGGACACGCGACGACGGCCAGTGGTATCAGTCCACTCAACACCAGCGAAGGCGCCACTATAAGCGGCTCCAACAGTAGCGATGATGATAGTACCAGCAGAGGGGTTGTACTTGACAGGTTGACCCTTCAAGATATCGGACGAATAGGCCGATGCGATACCGCCAGCAAGCGCCTGTGCGCGATCCAAACCAGAGGGGTGGAACGCAGGACGCAAGCCAAACGGAGCAGAGGTAGAACTCATAAAAACTCCTTAGTTAACCCGAAAATACGGGCATGCGATTGGTTTGCTTGTCAACAAAATTGCCCATCCCTTCACCCTCAACCTGCACCAGCGATTTGCCGTTGCTGTCCCGTGCGCCTTGAAGCTGCTCCACTTGGACACGGATTTTTTCCGCTTCCTCTTGGGGCTTATCGTGGTGCATGTGCGTCATGTAGTCTTGGTAGAGGTCCATGGGCAGTTTGAACAGCAACATCTCGTTGCATGATACGTATCCAACGTGCTCACCCGATTTCACGCGATAGTCTTCATAGCCGGGTAACTCTTCAGATTTAACTGGAACGTACCCAAGGCGAATCCGCTTATCAATGCTATCGTAGCTGTTGGTGGTTGAAAGCCAGCATAAATGCCAACCACTAAGGTTGGGAAGTTTAGGCAAAGCTGATTGCGTCCACTCCTCGCTCCACATCTTGCGACGTTCCTGCGTAGAAATGAACTTATCTTCAGGGGCTGCACGGCTGGCGTCCTCGCTTGCGCGAGTTTCGCGACCACCGGCAGATAAAGATTTTTTGAGACGTGATTCAGACATAATTAATTACCTCGGTTATTGTTACGTGCATCGGCTGCATAACGCTTAATCATCTTTGCTCGCTTTTCGGGGTTATCCCACATACCAGCGTCCTTCATCGCTCGAACCTGTTCGGCTGAGAGAGTAAAGGTGCGGTTTGTGCCCCCGTATGCGGCTGATGCTTCACGTCCTGAACTGCCCACGGTATTCCTTGGTGATCGGTTAGTGTCACGTCTCTGTGACGATTCATTATACCGATGTGGCAAGTATTTATGCAAGCGGTCGTCTAATTCGTCCCAATAATCCGACGTTCCGGGGTTCCAGCCCTCTTTGGTCATCTCCTCGTCGAGCTGTTTGGCGATCTTGCTGTCCGTGTCCGACAGGTCGGGTTTGTACCAGTCGTTGCGCTCAATCCACTTGGCCGCATGGCGTTGGACGCTGGGGTCGATAGCCCGTTGCTGGGGCGGAGCGGGCCGGTCGGCCTGCTGTTTTAGCCCTTGGAGCTGCTGGATAGCGCTCTTGGTCTCAAACAGCTTCTCCTGCGCCTCCACGGCTGCGGAGCCGTCACCAGAGCCGGTGGCCTCGGCCATCTTCATCCGGTAATACTCCAACTGGACCTGCTGGTCCTCGATGGCCTTGTCAATCCGGCTGACATCGTGCTGCTGGGTGCGCTGCTCTACCTTGGAGAGGCGCTGCATTAGCTCCTCGTTTTGGCGTTGCAGCATCTGCAAGCGAGCATCTTTTTCCACGCTGGTCTTGCGGATCAGGTCTTTTTTGGACCGGCGCCGAGCCCTGCGGGCGGCTCGGACGGCATCGCTGTCATCCGGGTGGTCCACATCGTTGGGGTCGTCCGCCTCTGCGCGGGACTCTTTGCCCTCAACTTCGCCGCCATCTGCCAGCAGCTCTTCAGGAAGCTCCACCGTAGCGGTGCCGTCTACGTCTTCTTGGACGTGCAATTCTTCGTCATCTTTGGTTTTGGTTGCCATGGTATTTCCTTAAACGTAGGCTTTGAACGACAACGGGTCATCGGTAATCTTGGCGATCACTTCATGGTCGTTGAGGGTCATAAACAGGACTGGGTCTTCTTGGTCTTGCTCGCTGGGTACGCTGCGTTCCCAACGATCTCCGCCCCAACGAGGCACGCGAACAAAGTCACCAACGTTGGCCCACGTTCCCTCTGGCCAAACTTCCATGGTTTCTCGGTTACGGTACGCAAGCGGTCCAATTGCCACGATCCTGCCGATCATGTTGTTCCACTTCTCGTTTTCTTTGGTTTCGTCAACGATGATGATGCGGCCTGCACGCTTTTTAATGCGGCGAAGTTGCACAATTACGCGACCTCCCAAGGGCGCTTGACCCGAATTAACCTCCGGGAATGCCCATGCCAACTCTGCGGGATCAGACGCTCCCGCACTTCCCTCAATGGTAGGGATTTTCTCTTTCTCGCTCATACTCACTCCTATCGACAAAGCACATGTTTCAGTGCGTAAAAAGCGCATATTTCAGCGCCACTTGGGGCCTTGCGACCTTATTCGTTCTCAGCGAGCTTCGCGTTCAGGGTGTCCAGTACCCACTGGAGCCCTTGGTATTCACCCACGAGGCGGACATACGCCTCGTGGTTGCCTACCGGGTTCTCAACCAACGACATGCGCAATTCCGCTTGTCGCTGCTTGAGGAGATGCAGTATCTGTGCTATCACTTATTCTTGGCTTTGACGTGGCTCAGGCCACCGCTGGGCTTGCTGCCTTGCGACTGGCCCTTTGGCTGCATGCTTGTGCCGTCGAGCTTCTCGCCCATGGCCATGCGCTTATGCTGGGGCACGTTAATGCCTTTTTGTTCTTGATCACTGGTTGCCATTTAAGACTCCTTGGGGTTGAGGCATGGCCTCTGGTTGAGGCGTTGCCGCCATTTCGTTTGCTTGTTGGATCGTCTGGTGCGTAAGTTTAGCGTTTTCGATGGCGATCTTTGTCTGGTTGTCCATCTCGTGCTTTTTCAGGTCCGCGGCGATCTGCGCCTGCGCAAGCTGCGACTTGGACTGCATCTCAGCCTGCGTGCGCTGCTGGTCGTCCTTCATGCGGGCTTGGGCCATCTGCACGTCCTGCGTGTCCTTGGCCGCTTTGCGTTGGGTCTCGGCCATGCTGGTGTCCTTGACCACCTGCGCATCGGGCGGCAGTTGCGGCGGGGGCTGCATCTTTTGCTGCATCTGCATGAGCTGCTGGAGCTGGGGTAGTAGCTGCGAGAACACCTGCTCGCTATCGAGCGCAACGTGCTGGCCAACGGTGGCGTAGAGCTTGTCGATGATCGCGGTGAGCTTGGGGTCGTCGTAGTTGGTCACCGGCTTGCCGCCGCGCAGGTTGGCCACGTAGCCGTTCATGCGGTTCAAGTACCACAGCGTCATGTGCTGCTTGATGTGCTCAATGGCGTTGGGCAAGAACTGCGGGGCTATGAACGGGTTTGCACCAAAGTTGGGGTCCATGCCGAACATCAGGTGGCCTTGGATGTGCGCCAAATGATCCTGCTGCATGTAGGCATAAGACGGATGGCCCAGCGACATGGCCGCGTTCTCGTCGGCCAGCGTGCGCTGCTCGGGGGCTGGCACGTCCTTGAGCAGCTCGGATATGTTGGGTATCTTGATCTGCTTTAGGAAGCGCTCCTCTACGGCCTTGGCGTCGTACAGGTCGGGGTGGGCATCCGCGCGTTGCAACACGGCCTGCATTTGGGCCATGCGCTGCGTCTCAGAGAAGATGTGCGGGTCCGACACCGGGATCACGTCAGTATTGCGGTTAAAGTCCTCGCGGCTGATCTCAAGGTCGGCGACCACGTCGCCCTTTTGCATCTCGTCAAAATGCCAGCGATTCAGGCGGCACAGCACCTTGATCAAACGCGCTTGCGACTGGTGCAGACGGGCGTGGATGGCCGAGTAGACCGCGGCGCCTTGCTCGATAAGCGCCTGCGTGGTTCCCACCGGGGAGTTGCTGTTTACGTCGGCGATCTTTTCTTCGCTGGTGGTGACCACGCCCTTGGCGGCTTTGTCCAGCCAGCCCAGCAGCTCAAAGAGCACGGCGCTGGGCGGGTTAAACGGCATGGGCATGGCAATCTTGCGGATGTCGTCCACGCCGGGCGCGCCTTCAATCTCGGCCACTTGGGTGACCTCAATCTGCTGCGTCTGGCCGCTAATCTTGGCGCCCTTGAGCTTGAGCATGGTTGCGGCGTTGTTGATGTGCGCCGAATCAAGCAAAGCGCGCAGTGCGCCGGTCAGTGCTGCGGACAATCCACCAATCAGGTGCGGCAGGCCGATGGCGTAAGCGCCGCGCCATGGGATGAACTTGAACTCGATGATCCAATCGAGCTTGGTCATCGTCTCGTCGCCCTCTTCCCAGTTGCGGTACAGGCCGATGACCTCGCTAGACTGCTCGTCCACCATCATGATGTACGGGGCCATCTCGCCTTTGGCAAAATCGTCCTCTTCCAGCTCCAAGTACGTGTAAATGTGAAAGACCTTGCGCAGTCCGTCCTCGTTATCTTGGAACGTGCGGCCTTCAATCTTGTTGTTGGCCTTCTGAGCGAGCGTTTGTTCCGGTTCTTGGCCAGAAACGACCTTAAACGCGCTCTTGTACATGCCATTGGCCACGCGCCGGTTGTATTCCCACTCGGTTATCTCGTGAACCTCGGCTGCGCGCTGCGCCGTGTAGAAATTTGAGGCCGCAAAAGGCAAAATAATGCGGTCAATGGGCACAAATTCCAATGTTGGACGCTTTTTCTGCTCGTCGTACCACACTTTGAGGTACTGGGAGCCCCCCAAAGGCAGTTGGGTGAGCATTTGCTCTTGCTCATCCCTAAATTCTTCGATCTGCTCGGTGATTTGCCAGTTTAAGAAGTCCCGTTTGCGCTCTGCGCGCTGGGTTTTGATCTCATCTACCTTGCCCATTATCTTGGTGCGCACCGGGCCGTCTGGGGGGTACAGCTCTTTGATGGCACGGGACGCAAAATCGACGCATCCCTCGGCCATTACTGGGTGGACAGCACGACTGGCGCCCATAAAGTTAGCGCCGCCGGGGGCATCCTTGCCCAAACCGGTGCGCCTGATGCCTTCTTCGTACTGCTTGTCACGCTCCTCGCGGGCGTTCTTGTCCTTTTCCAACAAGCTGACGTAGCGCATGCCCAGCGTGTCTAGGTCAAAGCCGTCCAGCTCCTCGGCCATGTTGTTGTAGAAGTCTGGGACTTCCTCTGGGCCCTTGGTCTCAATGCTCACCACGGCAGAGCCGTCTGGTAGCTCGGTGATGTCCGAAAAGTCATCGGACAGCTCCACGTCCACCGAGCCATCCTCGTTGGGCTCTAACTCGTCTGGGTCGTTGTCGTAGGTGTCGGCCATTATTTAGCTTTCTTTACGTAGTGTTTCACGCTCATCAGCTCGTAGCGCATCTGGTCTAGGTTGGGTGAAACTGTAACTTTCTCTTTAGTGTAGCCGATGGGCTTAGCCTTATGGTTGACGTGCTCCTCGGCCATCCACTCTTCTGGGCCGATGGCGCCTCCTTTGGCAAACCCAAACTTCTTGGGATCAAACGGCTTTTGGCGCGGCAAGTCGGCAGCGCCTGCGGCCTTATTGATCTTGGCCACTTCCTTGTCGCTTAGCATGCGGTTGACCTTCATGGACCCGCCAATCAGCCAGTTGCCGGTCATGTTGGGGTTGGTCTTATAGCGGTAGTGCCCGCCCACGGGGAGCTGGTCGGTGATGTGCGCTCGGCTTGGGATCAAGCGGCCTTGTTTGTTGACGCCGCGCTCGTTGGCTACGGACTGCCAATCCACATCGTGCGGCATCTCAACCTCGGCCCATGCGTGGTTTTCTGGGCGCACGTCAGGTGCGGTCAATGCGGGGTCTGACTTTTCGCCGATGTGCGTGGCCACGGGCAGGTCACCTGCATGCCAGCCCGGACGGTACGCCAGTGGGCCGATTTTGGACTTGACTTTTCCGTTGGCCATTTCGCCTTCCTTGGCCGCAATCCACTTGCCCATTTCCACCGGTGTGTTGGCGTCCACAAACAGCGGGAACAACTTGCCGGGATGCTTGGGGTGTACTCGAAACAGCTTATAGGCCTTGACCGTCTTCTTGGGCTCTTCGTCCTCCACGCTGCCGCCATCCGCGTACAGCGGCACGCCGTTTTGCTTCACGTCCTCGCGCATCTCTGGGGTGATTGGGAAGTGATGCAAGTCCAACGGTGGCTCATCTTTGTAGCCGCCCATGGTCCGCAGTCCTTGAAGCTCGTGCTTGACGGGCACTTGAATTTTGCCAACCTGCGCGCCGTACTTCTTACCAAACTGGTTTAGGAAGGCGGGCACCATCTTGTCGTAGAAGCCCTTCATGCCCTCGCCACCAACCTCAAGGTTTTGGCCGCTTAACTCACGGTATCCATGTTCATCGGGCTTTTGTTCTAATAATTTTTGAGCCCCTTCTTTGCCAATGTACCTTGGCAAGTCCTTGTGAAATACGTTGTGGTTTTCTACTATCTGATTGCCCTTCGGATCAAAAGCAAACAAGATGCCTTTATCGGGAGTATCTGAGTGAGTCATGTGCGTGATGCGACCTACTTGTCTGCTCAAGCTGTATCGCTTAGCCTGCTCTTGCCCCGGTGTGATGGCAATAGAGTCGTAGCCGTTGGCGGCTGCGTGGTGGATCATCTTCTTGAGCGCCAGCTCGTGCCAGTTCTTTTTGAACGGGGCGTTGGGCACCACGTTGTTGAGCTTGTGGCCAAGGTCTTGGGCTTCTGCCTGCGCCTTCATGACCTGCGGCATCAGGTCCATGATCCTGTTGTTGTGCTCAACTTTTGCCGCTTCCATGCGCTGGCGCACCTCGGGGTCTTGGTACAGCGGCATGTTGCCGCTTAACTTCCTGTCAATGTTTTCTGAATTGCCTTTTGCCTCTTCCAACTGCTCCTTCAAGCGGCGGTGAGCAAGCTGCGCCGCCTTGAACTGTTGCAAGCCCTCTGGTGTTGCGTAGCCCCTATCGCGGCCTTGCTGATGCCAGTCGGATTGAATCTCTTCGATGTGCAGTATTTTTTTGTGGTTTAACGGCGTAATTTCGGTTCGATAGCCGCCTTGATGTTTTACATCGGCAAAACGCTCAGCGGCCTCGCGTGTTGGGTGCTTGACGTTGGTAAATCTGTTCCCCTCAATAACTTTTACGTTATGTGGGCCTTCAAGGTCGGGTATGAGTCGATCTTTGGCACGGATGTGGGCCAGCACGTCAGGCTGATCCCAATGACCAGATGATGGGTCGCTAAACTCTTTGGCCCGTTGCTCATCGTGCGGCATGCGCAGCAGTATCTCGCGGTAGTTGCTGCCGCCGGGGAGTGAATAGTCTTCGTACTTGGTCGGCTCATCTGGTAGCACATTCAAGCCGGGGTTCTTCAAAATGCTTTTGGCCAGCGTGGTCTCTTCCAACTTGGGGGCTGGTTTGGCTTTAAGTTGGGCTAGGAACTGTGCCCGCTCCATCTTGGGCAGCGCCATCAACGTCTGCAACTCGCGGTCCTGCGCCTCCTGCGGCTTGTAGCCGGGCCGCTTGCTTAACTCGGTCATAAACTCAGCGCCAGTCCCCTTGGTGCGGGGGAGTTGCGCCGCCAGTTGGTCGATGGGTGAGTAAAAGCCCTTCACAGCTTGCGCTCCTCAAGGTGTATGTCGTGGGTCGATCCGCTGGGCTTGGCACGGCGCTTGGCCAGTGCCTTGCGCATCTCCTGCACCGACGGCGTGGCCGAGCCGCCCTTGGCCATGCTCTTCATCGGCAGCGCCGGTGGGCGCGGCATGGCCATCGGGTTGGGCCGCATGGCCTGCATGGCTTGGCCTTGGGGCGTCATGGCTAGGATGTTGCTCTGCGGGCCCTTGGGCGGGGCTGGTGGCGCTCCGGGCATGCCGGGGGGCATGGCGCCCATGGGCGGTGCTCCGGGCGGCGTAGCGCCTTGTGGTGGCGCGCCGGGAGCTGGCGGCTGGCCGGGCATACCGCCCGGTGGCTGCGGGGGCTGGGGCAGCATCTGCTTGCCCGGCATCTGCGGCTGGAAGTCAACACCACCGGTGGGCAGGCTGATCTTGTCTATGCCGGGGCTCATGAACTCCTTGACGGCCATGTTGGGCGCCTCTTCAGCACCAATTTCCTTGATGTCAATGGGCCCGCCATCTGCCTTGTGCAGCACGAGGTGGGCGCGCATCTCGTCCATGCTTGGTCCTTCGATGCTGCCGCCCTCAGCGCGACCTGCATAGGTCTTGCCGGTCAGGATCATGTCGCGGGCGGTCTCGGGCGATACGCCCAGCCGGTGCGCGGTGTACATGATGTTGCGCGCCAGCAGCTCTAGCTTGCCTGCGCCGATGGGTGTGTCCACGCCGGTTTGCGGCGCGAACGTGCCCCATGCGCGCGCTTGCGCTGGGACGGATTCAAGGCCCAGTTGCTCGGCAATCTCTTTCCACCACGGCTTGAGAGCGGACATCTCCGGGTTGGTCACGCTGGCGCCGGGGATGGCCTGCTTGCCCTTGACGGTCTTCCAGTTGCGGGTGTCGGCCAAGCCCACGCCACGGCTCCAGTGCGCGTCGCCCACCGGGGTCTCTGTCTGAAAGCCTACCTCGGGCACGCTGCTCGCTTGGATGTACAGCGGCACTTTGGGCGTCTTCATGGTCATCTCGTCAAGGTCAAGGTACTTGGCCATGGGCCCGGCCTGCGCGGTCTTGTGGTAGGCGTGCCCCGGCACGTTGCGGATGTCCTTGGGAAAGCTGCGCTTGCGTTTGGCCTCGGGCATGCCCGCGTACTTCATAAACTCAGGAAAGCGCCCTTGTGTGTACAGCGAGTAGGCCGCAGTGCCGCGTGGTATCTCGGTCATCACGTCACTGGCGGGCGAGGCCATGCCCATCAAGTGGTTGAGCTTGTCGTACTCGCGCACGGCGTTCTCGTAACCGATCAGATGCACCATGCGTTGAAATGCCGGGTCCGTGATGTACCACGGGTCCATGCCTTGCACCAGCGCGGGGTGCTTCTCGGCCTCGCCCAGCACATCCAGCAAGCGCTGGCGGTTCTCTGGGACCATGACGTTGGTGGCGGCTGCGGAGCCCTTTGGCTTGGCCGCTGCGCCGGGCAGCGTGCCCGGCAGGTTGCCTTTGCGGCCCTTGCCCATCTCGTACAGGTCACCACGGCTGACGCCGAACAAGCGCTTGAGCGATGGGTCCTCGGGCTCCACGCGGGCAGCGGCCTCAGCGGCAATTTCTTTAGGGTTCTTGTAGATGCCGGGGAAGGCCATGCGCTGCGGGTTGCGCACGGTTTGTATCTTGGGGTTGAGCATGGCCTTGGACTCGGCCACGCGCCTGCTGTCTGGGTTTTCGTCAACCTCGTCGGGTTGTCCGCCATCGGCCATGCGCCGCATAGCGTGTTGCATCAGCATCTGGCGCATCTGGTTGATCGTGGGCATAGCCGTGTCCTTTACGTGATCTTGCGCACCGGCAGCGCGCCAAATACTGCCGCCATCGGCATCTGGGTGTTCCGTTGTAGCACGCCGCCGTAGCCGTGCTCGTGGGCCAGCCGCTCTAAGTCGGTGAAGGCGCCTTGAGGGTTGGCCACGCCCTGATTGTACGGGGCGCTGTATGGGGTGACGTTGTGCTCAGTGGCCAGTCGGTGCAGGCCCTCGGGGTCGCTGGCCACGTCATACAGGTCGCTGGCCCTTGCGGCGTAGCGGTGGGCGCCCAAGCCGGGCTCGCCGCGCTCGGGGCTCCCGGCGTAAAAGTAGGTGCGGTTGCGCACGGCATCGGGGCTGGTCAGCCGCTCGGCCTCGGCGCCCTTGATGCCCGTGCCGTAGCGGCTGGGGTCAGTCTGGGTCAGGTTGGGCTCGTTGCTAAAGTGCGTCAGCTCGGCGCTGGCTGGGTTTTTGGGTTTGATCAGTGGGCGCAGGTAGGGCGGTATGCCACCTGTGTAGTCGCCCCGGTTCATCTCAGGCGGCAGCAGTACGGACGCTTGCGGGCCGTAGGTAAAGCCCTCATCCAGCACTTTCCGCTTGAGTTCGATGAAGCGCTCGGCCTGCGCGGTGTCGCCGCTGCGGGCGGCGTGGTACGCGGCCTCGTCGAGCTTGCGCACCTGCTGTTTGATGTGGGCATTGAGCGGGGTGTAATTGACCACGCTGTTTTGGCCGCGTGTCTCGGTGGTCATGGCCGCTTGCGCTAGCGGGCTGTACATGCCCGAGTGCGCCGCCCATGCCTTCTCTTCGCCCTTGGGCCCGAACTCGTTGCCGTGCAGCGCGTGGCCGTAGAAGTCGTGCACGGCCCTGAACATCTCGGTGTCGTTAAGCCCGGTGCGCGGGTCCACGTTATTCATGGACAGGTGCGGCTCGCCGCCTTGGAAGACGTACAGGTGGCCGTTGTTGTGGATGTCGCGCAGCATCTCTTTGCTGCTGCGGTAGTTGCCTTCGCCGTTCTTGTGAAAGCTCATGTTGACCGGCAGCGAGTCAAACTGCTGCTGGGTCTCGTGGTTTAAGTGCCGATAGGCCTTGGCCACCAGCTCGTCGTAGTCCTTGGCCTCGCCCACGTGCTCGGGCATCTGGCGCTTGTAGGCGTCGTACACCGCTTGCTTGTACGCCGGGTGGCCCTCGGTGGCCAGCATGAACACGCGCCCGATGGGTGCCTGCTTCCTGAGTGAGCTCTCGCTGTTGGCAATGGGCGCGTAGGGCCTGCCAAACATCTGCTGGCTGTAGGCGTTTGCCGCTTGGTGCGCGGGCGTCTGCCCGCCGCGTATCAGATCGCGGACCTGCGCATCCTCAGATGGTTGCGGAACTGCGCCTCGTGGTGATCCGGGTGCAGCTTGGGCACTGGCCCCACCTTCTTCTCGTAAACCTTGAGCTCGTGCTCCACTTTGCGCAATAGCGCGTGGATGGACGCGGTAGAACGGCCCTTCTTGCTTTGTGTCATACAGTGCCTCAGCGTGTGTTGGCATGGTGGTTGATAGGGTTGGGGTTAGTGCGGATTTTACAGCGCATACGGATTCTCCCTCTTGCGCTGCCCGGCGTCAACATAGTCGTCCTCGTCCACCCACTCCTTGGGGAAGTCGATGGTAAGCCAGCCCGCGTCGCGCAGGTAGCGCAGCGCTTGGCTCATGGCGTCCACGAAGTCATCGTGCGCCGTGCCCTCGGGGAAGCTGCATATCTGGCTGATCATGCCCTCGGCCCAGTCGCGCACAAAGCCCTTACGGTTGCTGGACTCCGGTATCCAGACGCGCCCAGCCTTGATCACGTTGGCCACGATGGACAGCCGCTGGACCTTGTCGGCCCGGCCCGGGTTGTACGGGATGACGGGCACGCCTGCCCTGCGCAGGTCTTGTATAAGACTGATGCCCGCGCTCTTGTCCTCGACCAGCAGCAGGTCCACGCGCTTCTTGTTCTTGCCCTCGCCGTACACGACCTCGTACTCGTCGAGCACCTTGGGCCGCAGGTCCGGGTACTGCATGTGCTCCTGCCAGCAGTCGATCACCAGCGCGCACATGCCGCCGTCCTCGGGCTTGAAGATGCCCAGCGTGATGTGCGCCGTCGGGTCGTTGACGGTCTTCTCGCTGGTGGCGCAGTCCAGCGATTGCAAGATGAACTCGAACTTGGGCAGGGGCTTGCCCGCGGGCCAGAGCTTGAACCAGTCCCTGCGCACGATGCCGCCCTCCTCTGGGTCGATGATCTCGGCGTAAATCTCTTGGCGCCCCAGCTTCGTGCCCTCGTACTGCATGATCTGCTTTTGGAACGAGGGCGCTAGGTTCTTGATGTTGCTGTACGTGCTGGCCCTTGTGACGGCCACGTCGTCGCCATCGCGGGCGATCAGGTCCATGACCACGTCCTTGGGCTTGGGCGTGGTGGACGCGATGAGCTTGGTGTGCTGCCCGAGGCGGATGCCGAACTGGATCATGTCCCAGCTCTCTTGCAGGTACTCCCACGCGGCCAGCTCGTCGAGCCATCCGCCGTGGAACTGCGGGCCCCTGAAGCGCTCGGGCTCGGACGCCGGGATGCCCTTGATCAACGAGCCGTTGACCAGCGTCAGCTCGTGCAGCGAGCTGTTGTACTTCTCCACCAGTTTCGGGGGGATGACCGAGAGCAGGCCGGAGTCGCCCTCGTAGCACGTGCCGCGCAAGTCTGCCGATGTGGGCGCCGACACCAGCCAGCGCGTGCGGGGGTGCTCCCACGCCCACCAGCCTAGGTTCTCGGCGGCTGCACGGGTCTTGCCGGCCCCGCGGCCAGCGCACATGAGCCAGATGCTCCACCAGTCGCCCACGGGCTCTAGCTGGTGCTTGTGCGCGGCTATGAGCCAGCGTGCGCGCCACTCAAAGGCCAGCCGGTCGCGCTCGGGCAGCTTTGCGTACTGCTCGCGCACCTGCGGGCTCTGGAGCAGCTCGGCTAGGTCACTCACTGGCTTGGCGCTTGAGTGCGAGGTTTTTGAGCAGCTCGCCGAAGATATCGAAGCTGGCCTCTACCACCAGTGGGGCCTCATCGTCGCCCGCGACCACGGTGCGCTCGCCGTATACCTTGGGCAGATACTTTGCGGCCAGCCACTTGCGCGCATCCATGCGCAGACGGTTGTGCGCTATGCTGCCCGCGTCGTAGCGCTTGTTGCCTGCCTCGTCAAATACGGCCAGCGGCTCGGTGTCCACGATGTCCTGTATTTGGTCCGCCAAGCAGTGTGCGCCATCCTTGCGCGCATCCGCGTATCTCTGTTGAAACTCTGGCTTCTCGCGAAGCCATCTGTAGATTGTTACTGAGTCCGGCATGTGCGCGGACTGCACAATCTTTGCCATCGGCTCGCCACTGGCCAAGCGCCCGCAGATTTCATCCACGAGCACATCGGTGTAAAGCGATGGTCGGCCCCCCGCGTGCTTTGTCTTACCAGTTGCCATTTGTGCCCCTTAGCGCATCTTGCAGCGCGTGTGGGGCGAAGTTTAGCCGATTGTGTAGGGCGTGTCAGCAGGCAGCTCCAACGCGGCCAGCAGCTCGGCTATGGCCTGCTCCTCGGTGGCGCCATGGCCCAGCGCGTCGCCGGGCTCGTAGCCCGGCTCGTAGGCCTGCCAATCGAAGTCGCGCACGGGGATGGGCGGGTACTGGGGTGACGTGCGGATGATCATGGTGTCTCTTCCTCTTCTGGATACTCGTCGGGGTCAGCGCGGTCCTCATCGGTTTCGATGGCCGTGTGCGCCGCTTCCCAATCGCGTTGTATTTGTCGGAGGCGCTCCTCCTCGGCGTGCTGCTCTGCCGGAATGGCTTTATACCGCGCCACTTGCTTTAGCAATTCCTCATCAAACATATTCATGGTGTCCTCCTGCGTTAGAGCGGGGCGCCCATTTCCGAGCCGTTTATGACTCGGTTGAGGCGGTCCCATTGGGCTAGGTCTTCTGGCCACTGCATGGCGCGTTGCATGGCGTCAAACTCCTTGTCGGTCAGCTCGATGACTGCGCGCTGCTTGCCGTCTGGCCCGTAGGCCACTATCTCGTTCACGAGTGTTGAGTCCATGGTGCTCCCCTTATGCGCGGGCGTTGAGGAAAGAGTACAGCTCGGTGTGGTGGATCGTCACGCGGTTGTGCCCGCCATCCACGGGCACCAGCACGGTGATGTAGCCGCCGTACATGTTGGAGGGCGATGCGCGGTAGCCCGCTTTGTGCAGGCGGCTGACAGCAATTTCGAGAAGGGTCTTGGTCATGGTGATCTCCGGGTATGTGTGTTGAAGAGCCTCTACTGTAACATAAAGTTACAGTTTGTATCACGCCCACAGAAAAACATTTCTATCAATGCGGCTTGCCCGATAGCCTTTGCCTAATGTCCGTGGCCAGCGTCTCCAGCACTCCGCGCACTGCGATGGCCTGCTCCTCGGCTGCGCGCTCCACAAGCCGTGCGCACTCCTCGCGCTCGATGGCCACCGCCTGCCGGGCTGCGTCGATGGCAAAGGCCATGATCTCGGCCTTGGCGTGCGCCAGCTCCCGGTCAAACTCCTTCTGGGTGAACATCGGCATGACGTTGGCGTGGCCAAGTAGCTGCCGGGCGAGGGGACTCAGTTCTTTGTTTTCCATGATCTACTCCTGTGATTGGCCCATAACACGGGCCTCCATTACTTTGTTGGCCTTGCGCAGGCCAGCGTTCTCGGCCTTGAGCCTCTCGACCGTGGTGGTCAGGTAGGCAAGGCGGCTCTCGGCTTGCTTGATCCAGTCGGCCACCTCGGTGGGCATACGGTACTCCGCGACGGCTGCGGGCTCGTTTTGGGCTGTTTTAAGTGTCTTGGTGGCCATGATCACATCCAGTAGGCAATGGTTACGCCCAGCAGGGCAAAGACGAGTGTAAGGGCCAGCATGCCGAGGGCATAGGCCCACGGCGCCATGGGCTTGTGGACGGGGTAGTGCTCGCGGTATCTCACGGCAGCGTCTCCATGGTGTCCTGACCGATGTGCAGGCTGATGTGCTTGGTCATCGGCCCAAAGAGCTGGTCCACCGCCTCGGGCTCGCCCAGACGATTGAGCTTGTAGTAGGCGTGCACGTACTCGCTGGTGCTCATGCTCTCCCCGGTCCGGGGAAAATAGCGCTTCTCTGGCGTGAGCTTGGTGCGCTTGGGCTTGCCGGTGATCTTGAGCAACTGCGACACAAAGTCGGTGCGTTGCTCGCGCACGGTGTAACGGGCTTTGCCTAGGGTTATCGTTTGCATAGTCTTCTCCGGTTGTGGCCCCCGAGGGGGCCGTTGGGGTTACAGGTAGGCGTGCTCGTGGGCCGCGATGAACTGGTCGGTGGACTTGTCCAGCTTGAGCGCCGCCATGGTATCGGCAAGGGTCCACAGCGCCTTGTTGAGCTTGACGTTCTCGGTGACGCCGCCCACAGCGCGCGTAGTGGTGCGCCGGCCAGTGGAGCTGCGCCCGGCTACGCCGCCCTTCATCATGTTCTCTTGGACGCGGTTGTAGACGGTCCACAGGTCGTCCTTCTGGTCCTGCCAGCGGCTGGCAAGCAGCATGTTGCCGGCGTGCACCGGGCGCTCATCGCCCCAACGAATTTGCAAGGCCGACGTGGCAAAGGCCATCTGCTCGTCACGGTCCAGCTTGATGGCCTTGTACTCATTGATACGGCTGCCGATCTGCTTGGCGTCCTCCAGCACACGGGTGGCGCCCTCGATCACGTCGCCCACCACGTTGCCGGTGTGGCGAACGCGGATGTTGTTGAACATGTCGCCGGCGATCAGGCCGTTGGAGCACACGAAGCGGAACACGCCTGACATGATCTGGTAGCTGGAGCTGCCGTCGTGGCTGTTCAGGAGGATGATCTCGGGGACCTCGTCTGCCACGATGGAGCTGGCGTGGCGCATGCGCACCATGTGCTTGGTGTGCTCGCGCTTACCGGCGTCGCGCACCTTGGTCTGGCGAATCTCGTAGGGCTGAAAGCCCTCGGCCCGCAGGCCGTCGATCACTTGGATCGTGGGGATGAAGCTGTAGCGCTCGCCACGGCTCTCGTGAGCCTCGCTGGCCATCACGCTGGGGGCGTGGTAGGCGATCTGCTCGTTGGACAGGGCAGACTGGCTACGAAAGCTGGACTGCTTGGAAGAGGATGCGAAACGGATCATGATGTACTCCTAGGGGTTTGGTTTAACGGGATGTAACGCGAACTGACACGCAGACAGTGTTCTTGGTGTAGGCATCGTAGGTAGTAACGCCATACTGCTCAATGAAAAACTCCTTGTCAAATACCTTGCGGTCCATGTCCACCAGCGTGGCCTTGAACAGCGAGCCCTCTTGCGACTCACCGCTTTTCTTGATCGCCTCTTTGATCGCGTCGGCTTGGTCGGTCAGGTCCTTGATCTGTGCGAGCAGTACGCCCAGACGGTCCACCGAGCCTTCGTTCAATTCCACCACCAGTTTTGCTTTAGCCATTTTGATACTCCAATGTGTTTGTGTTGAGAAGTACCGCAGTTTTTGCTGCGATGGCTGAAGTGTACACGGCTTTTTGTTGTTACAACATCTTTTTTGTAAAATAATTCTATTGTTTTCTTTCCACCGATAGTTTTTGCAAATAATTACCAACTGCAACGCAACAACCTCTGCAACATGCAACACTACCTAAAGGTAAGTGTTGCAACTGTTGCACTTGCAACGTGCAACAAGATGCAACTGTTGCACAACTGTTGCAACTGTTGCAAGCAATTTTTTACGTACTCGCATCGTTTTGCGGCTTCGAGCCACCAAAGATAGTCACGTGGCCATGGGCGTTCTGGGCCAAAAACCCGCCCTCGATAAGCGATTTCAAGCTGCGCCGGGCCATCTGGGGACGTGTATCGCGCTTGCCGGCATCACCCACCGGCATCTTGCTGACCGCTGCCGTGACCAGCTCGTTCTCGGTCACCGGGCTCGCCCCGCTGAAGTCGATAAGGTCCTTGGCCGTCTGGAACACCAGCGCGTTGGTGTCGCCCTTGGGCCCCTTGGACGCCGCCACGGACTGTCTGCTGCCGTCGGTGAAGGACACCACGCAGGTCGTCTCGTCGTCGCCGTCCTCGTCCTGCCCCACCACGATGGTCTCTAGCCTGAAGCCAAACTCTTCGCCATCGGCCCCGCCCTTCATCTTGGTGACGATGGCCACACGCTCCTCGTCCGAGCGTATGACCTCAAACTCAAAGTCTGCCGCTGCCCGTAGGCCTGACCATCCCCGGGCGCCCCGGGATTCGTCCTTGCCGCTGTGGTGGACTAGGCCGACCATGGCGCCCGTGACGCGGGTGATCTCCTTGCAGTGCCCCAGCACCTTGCCCATGTCCTCGCCGCTGTTCTCGTTGCCGCCGGGCATGACTTGGGCCAGCGTGTCGATGGCCACCATGTCAAACTGGCCCTTGAGCATGATCTGCTTGACCAAGGCCTTGGTGTCGTCTATGTCCAGCAGGTTGGGTGCGTTGCTCACGAAGTGCATCTCAAAGTCGTTGGGGTCGATGCCGTGGTGCGCGCAGTACCCGGCAACGCGCTTGCGCATGTCCTCTTGGCCCTCAGCGGCCACCCAGCAGATGCGCGCCTTGCGGGTCTTGTGGCCACGCCACTCGATGCCCCGGGCCACCGCGGCCAGCATCTCAAAAACAAAGAACGACTTGCCCGAGCCGGAAGCCCCATAAAACACGCCTAGGTTGGCGTTGGGCAGCACTCCCTTGATGATCCACGAGGCCTTGCGGCGCACCACGAACTCGGAGGCCGTCTCCAGCTTGAACCGGCTCTCCTTGACGGCCTTGGCCTCGTTGGACTTTTTTAGCTGCTCGGCGACCTCCGGGTCGCTGGTGAGGTCGTCAAAGTCTGAGAGGATGCTGTCACGGGTGATCGCCTTGGGCTTGGCCTTCTGGCAATGCTCAACCCACAGGTAGGCCAGAGCCCGCTCGGGGTCCTGCCGGCGGTGGGACAGCGCTATGTCCATCACCGGCTGACTGGCCGCGAAGATGGACAGCACCGTGGCGTCGTCGTACCCGGCGCTGTAGAGCTGGACCCCAGCGGCGTGCAGCGCGCCAGAGCGGTCCCCAACGTCCTCGCCCGGGCCGTGCAGCAGCAGCTCCTTGGTGGCCTCTGGCAGCTCCATGTCCTGCACGTCGGGCAGCGCCAGCTCGTGGATCAGCTCGGGCATGGCAATCTGGATCACGGGCGCGGCCTTGCGCGTCTTGCCATGCTGCTCGAACAACGCGGTGAGCACATCAGCCTTGGCCGGGACCATGGGCCGGGGCTTGGAGGTGTGGCCCGTGATCGTGAGGAAACGGGCCGTGTGGCCACCATAGACCTCGATGCCCACGTCGTGGTTGTTCCAGTCCATGTCGGCGCTGCCGTGGGCCAGTATGCGCAGCCCCGTGCCGCTGGGACTGATCTCGGTGTAGCTGCCCATGGACTCGACGATCTCGCGCGCCCACGGCGCGATCTGGCCATCGGTGCGGCAGTTGTCAAGGTCGATGCCTACCACGTCTGAGATGTTGGTGAGCACCAGCCCCAGCCCGTGGTAGCGCGTGGGGTTCAGGCGCAGCGTGGCCGCGGCGCTCTCGTAGTCGCCCCAGTCGGTCACGTTCTTGGTCGAGAGCCCCCGGTGCATGGCGCTGTAGGGCACCTTGTCGTACTTCTGGCGGCTCTCATTCCAGATGGCCTTCCAGACCGCCCAGCGGCGCAAGGCCTTCAGCTCCGCGGGTATGTTGGAGCCGTTAAAGACCTGTCCGATCGGTGGCAGGTCTGGCGTTGTGTTTGTCATTGTTCATCCATGTGCTATCCAATGAAGGAACGACGGCGGGCGTGGATAAGGCGCTTTCAGCGTGGGGAGCTACCCCACCCCTAGCCGGGTTCAAGAGGCAGTCTATCAGATGTCGTTGGGCGCCAGCAGCTCGGCCAGTGCCGGGTTGATCAGGCGCTCACGGGGGATGCCACTGGCCTGCTCCACCGCCCTGATCCACTTGGTGGGCACGTAGCCCTTTTTGAGCATGGTGGAGACGTTCTGTTGGGTGCAGCCTAGGATGTCGGCCAGTTGGGCCTGCGAGCCCACGGCGTGGATGGCTTCTTCTATTCCGGTCATTGTGTGTTCCTGATCATGCTAAGTGTTGAGTTCTCTACAGAGCGCAGCGCGTGGCTGTAGGGCACAGCGCGCAGGGGCTGGTCCATGAACACGCGCTTGGGTAGCGAAGCCCTGTTGTGGAACAGCTCGGAGTGCGTCACTTGCAGCTCCGCGATGTAGGCATCAAGGAGCGGGTTGTTGTAACTATAGTCGGGCTTCTTCTCGTTACAGCGCCATGCTAGGTCACGCAGGCGAATCTTTTGGTAGCTATCGAACATGGGTATCTTCCTTAGTTGGTTTGGGTTGGTTGGGCGGTACGGACACGGCGATGTACACCGCGCGCCACTGGGGGTTGGGGCCAACATACTTGCGGCTGGTCCTCTCCCAGCGGTCCACGTACACGTCGGGCATGTTGGGCAGCGCTAGGCGCACGGTGTCGTTACGCAGGCCGGTCATGTAGCAGATGGCCGTTATGGTGAGCCCGTCGGGCATCTTCCTGAGCGCCTCACGGATGTCGGCGTGGGTTGACTTACGCACTGTTCTCATCCTTGAGTTTGGCTTCTGCTTTTTCCTCAACAAACGCTTTTGCAATATCAAATGCCACAACAACAAATGCAACAGGCGTCATCAACCAAGCAAGTGGTATCAAAATAAATTTCATGTGTTCTTCTCCTTGAGTTTGTCCTCAATGACTCGGTAAATATCTTTGGTGTTAAAAGTTCCCATAAGGCGAACTTTAACCGCCATGTGCAAAGCATCAATTTCCTCATCTGTCAGCCCTACCCATGTGCGCTGTGCTGCTTTCATTCGCTCAATTTCATTCCGCAGATTTTTAATGACGATCTGCAATGCCGTGGCTTCGCAGTGTTTTGCACATGGCGCTTGGCCTACTGGCTGTGCTGCTTTCTTGCCATCGTAGTACCCAGACTGATATGCGACGGTCAGCGCATCGCCGTGGTCTTTGTACACCTGTGTGTCATCGTCTTCATCATTGGTTACTTTGTTGCCAAACTTATCAAAAGTCCTACCTTTAGTGTGATGCACAAGATACATCCCGTCCTCGTCCAGCGCCGCTGCCTTTTTGCTTTGATAGCCTGTCATGTTGTTCCCCTAATCGCTTCGATTGCATCTTCGCGTGTTATACATCCACCTTTGCGCTTGATGTTTTGTATTGCAGTTATGTGTTTTTCAGTGACTGCTGTTTCTACCAAGTTATCAAACTTTTCAAGGAACCACACAAAAACATCATGACTCATTCCTTGCGGATGTTTTTTGTCTAACAGTAATGCGGTTACTGGATCAACTTTACGGGCCATGTCTATCGTTGACTTCATGTTGTTCCCCTTGTTTTAGTCTCGTCATCAGATTCCCACCACCCGTATAACTTGTCCCACGCTTTTTCAATGCGCTCACGCTCATCAGCACGGGCTGCTGCTTCTACCAAGGCGGCAAATTCCTCTGTGGCTTTTTGCCATTCGGGGTGCTGTATCGGATAACCCACCCGCTTTGCTAGTTCAATGATGTTCATTTCTCTGTCTCCTTTGAGAATCTGCATTTAGTATGGACAAAACTTGCAGGGCAATCAGAGTAGTAATGCTCACCAACCTCAAACGTGCCGTTGCAAATATCACAACGGTGTACACCCTTATAAATAAAACATTTGCACTCTTTAGACGGCAAACAGCATTTTGGACATCGGTAATTACCCGTTGCCCACAAACCAAGTAAAGTTTTTTCCAGTTCTTTTTCATTTAATTCGGGCATATCACTTCCCCCATATAGCAAAAGCAAGCATTGCCACACCAGTCGCCACGCACACCAAAGCAATCAAGCCTTTGACGCTGGCAGCAAAATCATCGTAAGGGTCATCTGCCCCCCGATGCAGTTTCATAAACGCCTCGTTGGCTTCTTGAGCGCGTTGCTTGCGGATAGGGCAGTCACGCCCTTGGGTGCAGTTTCCCATGTCGTTACAGCATTGAGTCATTTGGCACGCTCCTTGAGCATGGCATTTGCTATCAGGTAAGCGCGTTCTGTGTAATCACTGATAAGTTGGCTATCGTCCCTATAAACGACAATCAAACTCTGCATAGCCAGCCCCGCAAACTCATCACGCAAAGTTTTGTCCCTTGCAAAGCCGCCGGTCTTTACCAGCCAGTCTGTGTAGTCTTTTGCGCTTTCAATGTTGTCTTTCATTTGTATTCCTCCATGCGGTCGTTAAGCCGCTCAATGCGTTTAAGGTTGTAGTCAACTATGCTCTGGGCATACTCGACCCCGGTCTCTGCTTGGAGCTTGGCCAAATGGGCCTCGGCCAACTCGGCTGCAATCACCTCCAGCGGTGTGGGCTTCTTGAACGGCTCCTTGAGCAGCTCTCGTAATCCTATGCGGCGCATCATGCTGTGCCCCCAATGGCCTGCGCTGCGGCTTTCTCGGCCTTCTTGCGGGCCCGGTAAGTTGCGGCGTACTCGCGCTGCTTGGCCTTGGCCTTTTCACGGGTGTAGTAGGCCCGCTGGTACTCACGGTGCTTGATGCGCTTTTGCTCGGCGGCGTCAGCCACCTCGGCCTTAGTGAACACCGACTCGCCCTCACTGCGCACGGGAGCCGCGGCGTAAGGGTTGAGCCTTTGATCCATCTTTTGCAAGCGGTCCTCTATGTTCACCACCCACTTGCCAAGCGCGTCGTGTTTGAAGCGTAGGTCGTTTAGCTTAGTGGTAAGCGCGTCTAGCACGGCTAGGTTTTTGGTGTGCATTGCCTCTAGTTCGGCGATGCGTTTGAAAGGGTTCCAGTTCATGTGGATGTACTCCAAAAAGTTGTAGGGAAGCGAAGCATACAACAAAAAGTTGTGGTTTACAACAAATATTTTTTAGAAAGTTACAGCAACTGCCCAAAATGTGATGTAAGATCGCCTCGCCACAACAATTGTGTTGTGGGTTAACGGAGATACACACATGAGCCTAGAAGACACAATCCGGGGCCTCACCGAAGCAGTGAACGCCCTTAACGCGACGCTACAGAGCGCACGCATACCCGAGCCAACCTTCGTTACCGAGGTGGTCTACCCAAAGGAGAAGGCGCCAAAAGCCGAGGCGCTAAAACCTTTGCCGAAACCCGAGGAGCCTACTACGACGCAATCCCCCGCATCCTCGTCTGAGGTGACCTACGACATGGTGGCCAAGGCCATCACCGACACCTTCCCCAAGGACCGGGCCAAGGTCCTCGCGGCGCTGTCCAAGTTCGGCGCGGCTAAGGGCCCCCAGCTCAAGCCTGCCGACTACCCGGCCTTCTTGGCAGAGCTGGCATGAGCGAACACGCCCAGCTATCACCCAGCAGCGCAGTGCGCTGGATGACCTGCCCCGGCTCGGTGGCGCTATCCAAGGACATCCCCGACACATCATCGTCCAGCGCCGAGGAGGGCACGATGATGCACACCGTGGCGGCGCACTGCTTGGCCGCAGGCACTGACGCCTCGGGCTACATCGGCGTGACCGACACCGAGACCGGGCTGATCTTGCAGGTAGAGCAGGCGCAGGCCGTGCAAAAGTACGTGGACCACGTGCGCTCTGTTGTCAAGGCCACCAATGGGCGCTTGCTCGTGGAGCAGCGCGTGGGCATCGACCACCTGACCCGGGAACCCGGCGCGCAAGGCACTGCCGACGCCGTGATCCTGACACCAGACGAGCTGATCGTGCTGGACGCCAAGTTCGGGCGCGGCGTCGAAGTGGAGGCCGAAAACAACCCGCAGCTCCTGATGTACGCCTGCGGTGTGCTCAGGGAGTGGGACATCGCCTACGACTTCCAGCGCGTGCGCGTTGGCATCGTCCAGCCCCGCCTGAACGCGGCGCCTGAGTGGAGCCTGAGCGTAGACGAGCTGAACAACTTCGCCGCCGAGGTGCAGTTCTTGGCCGAGCTGACTTACCAGCCGGACGCGCCGCTCGTGCCCTCCCCCAAGGGTTGCCAGTGGTGCAGGGCCAAGGCCGCGTGCCCGGCCATCCGCACAGCGGTGATGAACGACTTCGATGCCGTGGTCCCCGCGACGGCGGATGACGACGATTTGGCCCGTGTGATGACCAACGCCGACATGATCGAGAAGTGGGTCAAGGCCGTGCGTGCTGAGGTAGAGCGGCGCTTGCTGGCCGGCGAGCCTGTGCCCGGCTACAAGCTGGTGCAGGGCAAGAAGGGCAACCGCCAGTGGACCAGCGCAGAGGACGCCGAGGCCTTGCTCAAGTCCATGCGCATCAAGCACGACCAGATGTACGACTACAAGCTGGCCAGCCCCACCAGCCTTGAGAAGCTGGCCAAGGCAGGCGAGATCGGACCGCGCCAGTGGCCCAAGATCGCCGAGCTGATCACCCAGTCCGAGGGCTCGCCCTCGGTGGCCCCTGTTTCCGATAAGCGTCCCGCACTGGTTACGTCAGCGACCGCTTCTGATTTTGACGACGTGACAAACCCTTAACCTTTGGAGATTCCCCATGAAAGTAAAACTTAACAACGTGCGCCTGTCGTTCCCCCAGCTCTTTGAGGCCAAGACCGTCAACGGCGAGGGCAAGCCTGCCTTTTCCGCGGCGTTCCTGATCAGCCCCAAGGACCCGCAGATCAAGGTCATCACCGAGGCGATCGACGCCGTGGCCAAAGAGAAGTGGGGCGCCAAGGCCGACGCCATGATGAAGACCATCCGCGCAGCCGACAAGACCTGCCTGCACAGCGGTGACCTCAAGGCCAACTACGACGGCTTTGAGGGCATGATGTACATCAGCGCCCGCAACGCGATCAAGCCCTTGGTGATCGACGTCAACAAGACCCCGCTGACGGCGCAGGACGGCAAGCCCTACGCTGGCTGCTACGTCAACGCCAGCGTCGAGCTGTGGGTGCAGGACAACAACTACGGCAAGCGCATCAACGCCACGCTGATGGGTGTGCAGTTCTACAAGGACGGCGAGAGCTTTGCAGGCGGCGGCGTGGCCGACTCTGACGACTTTGACGACCTGAGCGCAGACGACTTGGTTTGATTTTTGGGGGGAAAGCCGCCACCATTGTGGGTTCATCCACGAGCGGCAAGTACCCCCACCTACACACATACACGGAGAAATTTATGAGCAAAATTAAGAACAAACTATGGGACGCCATCGAAGCGATAGACGAAATCCTTGGTGACGGCTACGCCAAGAAAAACCCCGAGCTGGTGGGCCGTTTGCTCCAATCAGAGGCCTTGCTCGAAGGTATTGCGGATGTTATACGCGCCCTGAGCAATACACCGCAACCACAATTGCAGCCAAAAAACCCGTACCGGTAGCACGTAGTGAAGACTTTGTATCTGGACTTGGAGACTTACTCCGAGACCCCCATCGCCCATGGCACGCACGTGTATGCCGCAGACGCAGAGATACTGCTGGTGGCGTATGCGTGGGACGATGAGCCCGTGCAGGTCATAGACCTTACTCTGCCCGATACCCGGCCCGACGGGATAAGGGCCGTGCTCAGGGACCCCAAGGTCAAGGTGGTGATCCATAACAGCCACTTCGACCGCACGGTGATCCGGCATGCGTGGGGCGTAGACATTTCCCCAGCGCGCATCCACGACACCATGGTCCAAGCCCTGAGCCACGGCCTACCGGCGTCCTTGGGCATGCTGTGCGAGGTGCTGGGCCTGCCCACGGACAAGGCCAAGGACAAGGACGGCAAGCGCTTGATCCAGCTCTTTTGCAAGCCGCTGGGCAAGAACCGCATCCTGCGCCGGGCCACCCGCGAGACACACCCGGCGGAGTGGGAGCGCTTCAAGGCCTACGCGGCCTCGGACATCGAGGCCATGCGCGAAGTGATGCAGCGCCTGCCCATGGTGAACATGACCCCCGCCGAGACGGCGCTGTGGCAGCTAGACCAGACCATCAACGACCGCGGCGTGGCCATCGACATGGAGCTGGTGGACGCGGCCATCAACGCCGTGAGCAAGGCGCAGCACGAGCTGAGCGAGCGCTCGGTGGAGCTGACCGACGGCCACGTTGCCAATACCACGCAAGGCGCAGCACTGCGCTTACACATACTAGAGGCCTTTGGTATCGACATGCCGGACCTCCAGATGGCCACCGTGGAGAAGACGCTGGCCATGGACGTACCCTCGGCGCTCAAGGAGCTGCTTTCGGTGCGCTTGCAGGCCAGCTCCACCAGCACGGCCAAGTACAAGGTGCTGCGCAAGGGCACGAGCGCGGATGGGCGCCTGCGCGGGCTGTTGCAGTTCAATGGCGCGGCGCGCACTGGCCGCTGGGCCGGGCGGCTGTTCCAGCCCCAGAACCTGCCCCGGCCAACGCTCAAGCAAGAGCAGATCGACCTAGGCATCGAGGCGCTCAAGGCCGAGTGCGCCCACTTGATAACGGACAACACCATGGAGCTGATCAGCTCGGCCATCCGTAGCTGCATCGTGGCGCCCGATGCGCAGAAACTAGTTATTGCCGACTTGGCCAACATTGAGGGCCGGGTGCAGGCGTGGCTGGCCAACGAGGAGTGGAAGCTCAAGGCCTTCCGTGACTTTGACACCATTATCGGCATAGACAACAAGGGCAAACCAATTAGGCTAGGACCTGACTTGTACAAGTTGGCGTACAGCAAGTCCTTTGGCGTCAAGTCCGATGATGTAAACAATGACCAGCGGCAGGTGGGCAAGGTCCAAGAGCTGGCGCTGGCCTACGAGGGCGGCGTGGGGGCCTTTGCGACCTTTGCCGGGGCCTACGGCATCAACCTCGAAGACCTTGCCATAAAGGTACTGGAGCTGGCCGACGAGGAGCTGGTGGCCAAGGCCGACAAGTTCTTGGAGTGGGCCATCAAGGACAAGCGCCCGCGCTACGGGCTGTCCGATGACGCCTTCGTGGCCTGCGACGTGCTAAAGCGCGCGTGGCGCATCGCGCACCCAAACATCTCAGGCTACTGGGGCAGGCTCAAGAACGTGGTGCTACAGGCCCTGCACACCCGGGGCCAGACCTACACCACGCTGGGTTTGAAGATCAAGGCCGCGAAGAGCTGGCTGCTGATCACGCTGCCCTCGGGCCGCACGCTGTGCTACCCGTCGCCCAAGGTTGTAGAGGACGGCATCACCTACATGGGCATCGACCAGTTCACGCGCAAGTGGGTGCGCGTCCACACCCACGGCGGCAAGCTCTTTGAGAACCTGTGCCAAGCCATCGCCCGCGACGTGATGGCCGCGAACATGCCGCTGATCGAAGCGGCGGGCTACCAGATCGTGCTGACGGTGCATGACGAGATCATCGCCGAGGCGCCAGACAGCCCCGAGTACAACGTGGACCAGATGGCCGCGCTGCTGGCCACACCGCCCTCGTGGGCACAAGACATGCCGCTGGCAGCAGCGGGATTTGAGACACACCGATACAGGAAAGAATGATGCGCGAATCTGACATTGAAAAGTACCTCGTCAAGCGGGTAAAAGAGCTGGGCGGTGAGATACGCAAAGCTAAGTGGATCGGCCACGTAGGCGCACCGGACCGCCGGGTCATGCTGCCCGGGCGCCAGCCCATCTGGATTGAGCTGAAGGCGCCCGGCGTCAAGCCCCGCTCCACGCAGATACGCGAGCACAACCGCATGCGCAGGCTGGGCGAGTTTGTTGAGGTCATCGACAGCATGGAGGGCGTGGACGCGCTACTAGCATGAGACAAGTATTCACCCCCCGCCCGTATCAGGGCATGATCATCGAGCACATACTGGGCAGCAAGCGCTGCGCGGTGTGGGCCGGTATGGGCACGGGCAAGACCGTGGCCACACTCACGGCCATTGAGGCGCTCTTGATGGTGGAGGACGACCCGGTGCTGGTCGTGGCGCCCCTGCGCGTGGCCACCGGCACGTGGCCCGACGAGGTGCTCAAGTGGGAACACCTGCGCGGCATAAACGTGGTGTGCATCACGGGCACCGAGAAAGAGCGCATAGAGGCCATCCGCAGCCCGGCGCAAGTCTATACCACCAACTACGAGCAACTGGTCTGGCTGGTGGCCTACTGGGGCGACAAGTGGCCCTACCGCACCGTGGTGCTGGACGAGTCCACGCGGGTCAAGTCGTTTAGGCTACGCCAAGGCGGCAAGCGCGCGCAGGCGCTGGGCTCTATCGCGCACACTCGCATCAACCGGATCATTGAGCTGACCGGCACACCGGCCAGCAACGGCCTCAAAGACCTGTGGGGGCAGGCGTGGTTCCTTGACGCAGGCAACCGCCTCGGGCGCACCTTCACGGCCTTTAGCCAGCGCTGGTTTCAGACGGCCCGTGACGGCTTTGGCTTGGAGCCCATGCGCCACGCCCAGAAAGAGATACAGGACAAGCTGCGCGACGTGTGCCTGACCATCGAGGCCAAGGACTGGTTTGACCTAAAGAAGCCCATCATCAACGACATCATGGTGACGCTGCCGCCCAAGGCCCGCAAGCACTACAAGGACATGGAAAAAGAGATGTTCACGTCGCTGGACTCTGGGCACGAGGTCGAGGCGTTCAATGCCGCCGCAAAGACCCAGAAGTGCCTCCAGATAGCCAACGGGGCCATGTACGTGGGTGAGGGCGCCGCTGAGTGGCGCGAGCTGCACAAGGCCAAGATAGAGGCCCTAGACTCGATTGTGGAAGAAGCCGCGGGCATGCCGGTGCTGGTGGCCTACAACTTCAGGAGCGACCTTGCACGGCTGCTCAAGGCCTTCCCGCAGGGGCGGCACTTGGACAAGAACCCGCAGACCATACGCGACTGGAACGAGGGCAAAATACCGTTGATGTTCGCCCACCCGGCAAGCGCCGGGCACGGCCTTAACTTGCAGGACGGCGGCAACATACTGGTGTTTTTTGCGGTCAACTGGAATTTGGAAGAGCACCTCCAAATCATCGAGCGGATCGGGCCCACCCGGCAGATGCAGGCTGGCCACGACAGACCGGTGTTCATCCACCGGATACTGGCCAAGGGGACCGTAGACGAGCTGGTGTTAGAGCGCTTGGAGACCAAGCGCGAGGTACAAGATATTTTGATGGACGCCATGAAGCGCCGAAGGAAAACAAATGGCTGATTTCGCCCTGTGGCAAAGAGAAAACCTAGCGCGCCTAGCCCACGACCTGACCGATGAGAACCAACGGCTCAGGGCCGACAACAAGATGCTGCTGGACCAGTGGCGCAAGGCGGTCACCGAAAGATGTCAGGACGAAGCTCCTGCCGGGTTACCAGACCCCCGGTAGCCTTCTCGATAGCCAGCGCCAGCACCGGGGATGCTTGCCGCTTGCCCGCGACAAGCAACGCCATCCACGTGGGCGTGATCTTGAGGTACTCGGCCATCTCGCTCTTGGCGCCGCGCACGTCGGTCTTAAAGTATTCGGCTAGGGTCATGGCTTGTATTATACTCAAACCTAAAGTTACACTAACCGGAGAACCCTATGATGACCGAAGACGACCTGAAACGCATCCTCATGGACTGCAAGAGCCAAGACCCCAGCCAGCCCATTGACCCCAAGGGCCTGTACACCGACAACCTCGACATCGTGGAGTTCGGGCAGAAGGTCGAAGACTCTGTGGCCTTGAAGTACGCCCGCCTTGAGCGCGCCGAGTGCATCAAGTTCGTGAAGTCGCTCAACGCCGAGGTGGCGCGGGCACTGAGCGAGAAGCGCGGGGCTATGTGATAGCCACCGTCCGTCTTTGGTTCTGGTTTTGCGTGATCATGTTGGTGATCGGGCTGCTGTACCACAGATAAAAAAAAGCCCCCATCGCTGGGGGCTAAGGGTCGTTATTGACCTAGGAGACAACTTTTACGGGCGGTCCAAGTTGGAAAATGGAAACGCAGATTCGGAGGCTTCGGTTCCCGTCACAATCCCCGGCGGCATGACATCGCCTTTTTGCAAAGCCCTAAACAACGCTTCGCGGTTTTTAACGGCGTAAGGTAGTTGAGCCAAAGTAGCCAAAGGCCCCGCTACGGGTATCCTGCCTAAAAATGGAACCTTGGACGTTAAAGGCCCAAACGTACCAAGCGCATTTCCGCCCAAACTTAACCATTGCTGCCAGTCAAGGGGCTCCTCTTGCGTGGCCATACCGTAGGCTTGCGCAACAAGTGGCGCGCCAAAAGCACCGCGCACAACGACGTTGGCGCCGCGTTGGAGGGCATGCGCCCGAGCGGACGCAGCGCGAATTTTGGCCGCGGTGTTTTCCACCGTTTGCTGTTGTTGCTGCGCAGGCGTAGGAACTGCGCCAACGGGTTGGTTTAGCCCCGTTTCTATGGCTGCTTGGCGCCGAGCATTTTCTTCCGCGATAATTCGAGCCCTTTGTTCTTGAGGGCTTTCGACGTAGGGTATCCCACCCGCTGATGTTTGCATCGAACTAGGAGGCGCCAGTTGCCTTGCCAAACGAGTATTTGCGGCTTGTTGTTGGATTATCTGCGGCGCTCCAGTTGGATCATTTGCGTAGTTACTGGTGGCTTGTGAAATAACATTTGCAGGCAATACGCTTTCTTTTCCAACTTGCGAAGCTGCCCATTTTTCCATTGCCGACAATGGATTTTCTACAGTTGGCGCAGAAACAGGCGCAGGTGTTGAGGGGGTAATGCTACGCGCCGCCGCCAAAGATGCTTCAGCAGGCGTTGGCATGCTTGGGGTTAACGCGCCTTCAAAAGCAGCCAAAGAACCAGTGGGTAGGCCGTATTGGCGTTCCATTAAACGAGCGGCAAGGCTGTTGTCTGCGGTGTTAAGAGGCTTTCGCGCGCCGTAGTAAGCGCCGGCTGCTGCGCCCGCGCCTGCGGCTATCTGTGTGTTAGACAAAGGTTGTTCTGCTTTATCTTTACCATCGTAGCTATCGGTAAGAACTTTTGGGTCTATTACAAACCCCGGCGCAGCGCCACTTGCTGGCGCCGATGCCGCATCGGCAGCAGGCGCGGGTGCGCCACCAGCTCGTGCTATTTCACGTTGTAATCCCGGCAAATCTTGTTTTGCGCGTTCAATACGAGCCATTAATTCTTGGCGGTATTTTGGGTCGGTCGTACTAGCCGCTGCGGCGGTATCGGCGTCTATTTTTGCAAGTGTCTTGGCCAGTTCTTCTTTTAGAATTTCTTGGCTGTTAACTTTTGGCGCAAGTTCGCGCGCAGCGGCGGGCTTTGCGGACTCGGTATTACCACCGTAGCTAGATGTGATTTCACCGGGGTTTATAGCAAAATCAGACATTACTATTTCCTTTTTTGGCTGGCTTCTTCAATGGCCCGGTGCTTCTTAGCATAGTCATCGCCTATGTTCTTATAGCCTTTACTACGCAGGATGTCAAAAATGCGCGTTACATCGTTTTTAGGATCGACTTCATACTCTGGGTGCTCCCCGGTATCCACTTGATTTACAAAGTTATACATGTCACGTAATTGATCGTACGACGTATGTAAGTGCATCAAGTTTTTCATGGCGGACAAAGGCGTTGAACCCATGGTTGGGGAGGCTTCGCCGTATAAATGCAACTCGGTATTACGAGCTGCATTTGGACTTATCCCACCTAACTTTTGGCGAGCAAGAGATGCTTGCGCCAAATTCTGCGCTAAATCTTTTGCGTAGTCTTGTAGGTTAGGGGGAAACTTAGCCCTAACAAAATCTTCAATAGGCAAATTTACTTGGGCATACAAATCGCCTATTTTTCCGCCCACACCGGTGTTTATGGATTTTAGTAAAGCATTGAAAGCATTGCCAGAAAGCACGTTCATTACTTTTTTGGCGTTGCTTTCAAGTTCAGCTTTTTTAACTGGATCGGCAACACCGTACCCCAAAAGCCCTAAAGCATTTTGTATGGGCGCCACGGTGCTGTTATAGGCTTCAGGACCAGCACTGCTACGCAAATAGCCGTACACCTCGTTGCCGTCTTTAGCATACATTGCCGCAGTTTCGGCTCTAGCGCGAATATTGGCTTCAGTTTGGTTTGTTTCAGCGTTAAGGTCTATGACCGGTTTAATAAACGTCTTTTTCACCGGGGGTTCAGTGGCAGCAGCGGGAGCAGAAGCAGCCGGAGCAGCCGGAGCAGCAGGCGCCGCAGGAGCAACATCGGCAGGAGCAGGCGCGGCGGTTTCCGCCGCAGCAGGCGCGCCGGAATAAGCTGGCGCATTGCGGTCTAAAAGTTCGGGTGGTTTAGATGGGGGCGGCGCCGCAAACAAATCAGGCACATCAGGCACTGGCGGTAGCGCCGCACGCCTTCTACCGGCCTCCGCAATGGTTATGGTCTTGTTGGCAAGATCAGAATTTATTTTGGCCATCTCCTGTTCGTTTTGGGCGCGGACAAGCTGCGCTCTTTGCACCATGGTGTCTTGGCTCTTACGTGCTTCACCCAGTCGTGCTTGTGGACCAGCCGCCAAAGGTGATCCCAGTTGTGTTAGTTTTGCAACCAAGTCAGGCAGTTGGTGCAGCGGCGCGCCCCCAGCCTCATGCTCCTTAACCATGTCCGCAGCGGTCTTGTTTTGGCCCATAGTTATCTTGGACGCGGCAAGCTGCGCGCGCATCTGCGCGATGGGCAACTGCGATTCGCGCTGCTTCTCTAGGTTCTCACCAAGGGCTTGAGACGCGCTGCCCAAGGACGCAAAAAAACCGCCCAGTTGGGGCTTGGCAAAGCCTGCGGCTACGTTGAACCAGTTTGGGTTGGCGTAGCGCTGCTCAAGCGCGGATATGCTGTCCTTTAGGGACTGCTGGTACTCCTGAACATCCGTAGGCTCGGCGCCGTACAGGTTGATCTTGGAGGGGTCGGGCAAACCGCCCGTTAATTTGTCAGCCATGATCTAGTCCTTATGGGTTTTCTACCCAGTTACCTTCGTCATCCCAGTACCCACCACCGGTTGTTTCACTCTCAGATTGATCAATCGGAGTACCATCTGCGTTTACAGGATAGCCGGTAGCGGTGTCTATGTACCCGCCTTTGCCGTCGGCAATAACGCTAGGGGTGTTACCGGGTAAGGAACCTCCGGGTTGGCCACCGGTTTGTGGAGCATTCCCAGTATTTCCGTAAGTAGGCGCAGGCCCTTGTTCGCCTTTGCTGATCCAGTCCATAAACCGTTCAGCGTAGGATGGACCGCCGTTTTTATCTTTTGCAAACGCCGCTGCGCCAAGGGAGCCCAAGGTCGCAATCTTAGACAGCGTAGAGCTGTCCATCGTGCTAGTGGTGGACGTAGGTATCTGCGCGCCGCTCAAGATGCTTGCTTTCTTGGCCAACACGTCCAGCGGGAATAGCTCTTTATTCTGCTCAATCTGCTGCTTTTGTGCGCCCGTGGTGAGTAGCGTGTTCACATCGGTAAGGCCCGAGGTCTGTCTTTGGGTGCCCAAATTCATGCTGCTGGCGGCTAGGTCCCGGTTTTTCTGGGCCTCTGCCGTGGCCAAATTGCCCGCTATCTGGCCCGCATTTAATTGCGCTGCGCGCTGGGCCTGCGCGGCCTTGAGCGCGTCGGAGTAGCCCGATTGCAACGCGGCGGCTTGCTGGGCCAGCGCGCCAATGTTGGCGTTGGAGATGCCCAGCGCCAATGCGTTGGCGCCGCGCTGCGAGCCAAACTGGCCAGCGCCTACTGCGCCAGCGGTAATGCCCGGCGACAAGTTTTGCGCAATGTTCTGCTGGTTAGCCAGCCTGATCTGGTCCACCACGTTCTGGGTGTAGGGGTTCATGTACCCACCCACCAGATCAGCGGAACTGGACGTGCCAGCAGTCAGGTACGGGTTTGCGGCCCCGGTGATGTCTACCGCCGCGCCTTTATTTATCAAGTTACCCGCGGTGTCTAAATCGGGCTTGTAGTTGCCCACGTTGGTGTTTGCTAAGTCAAAACCTTTAGTCTGCAAGGGGTCCGCGCCAACGTAATTAGGCGCAGCCGCGCCACCTTGCGTAGCAAGGTCCGTCATGTACTTGGTGTAATACTCCGGCGTTGTCGTGGTCGTCGTTGCCGATGATTGACCTATATCAGCCATGTTTTTTCCCCTTTGAGGATTTCAGGTATTCTAGTGGAGACTTCGCATCCGGGGGGAGCTTGTCAGGGGGTGCGGAGCGCGCTCGGGCTCGGATAGCCTGCACCATGTGGTCTAGTTCCTTGGCCCCGGCCTTGTTGGAGCCGTTGCCCAGCGCCGAGACCACGTCGGCGGAGAAGACATACTCACCGTTGGCCAGCATCGCGGCTATGTCGTCGCTAGTGCCGTCGCCCTTGCCTTCGACGTACTTACCGCCGAGGCTGTCGAGGCCCCCAGTGCGGAACAGCGGCGTGCCGTCGTAGTGCGGGTGTGTATGGTCCGGCTGGCCACCCTCGGCCAAGCGCATGCCCCGCGAGTGCAAGAGCGCCGCGAGCTGGGGTATCACGCTCATTTGCTGCAAAGAGCGTTGCTGGCTTGGTGGGCCCACCTGCTTGAGCGAGAACATTTGTCCCTTGGGCTGGACCAGCCCGGTATCTAGGCTACCTAGGTTCTTGAGCGCCGATTGCAGGTCATCCTTGGAATACGAGTCGATCATGGCCTGCACATCGGGCTGGCTACCTTCAGCAAAACGCTGCACCGTGCCCCCAGCGGCGTATATCTCCGGTGTTACGTCTCTTTCGGCGTCAGGCGCATACGCTGCCAGCGCGGCCAAGGCCTTGTTTAGATCGACGTTAGACGGGGCTGTATCGGCTTGCATGGCCAACTCCTTGCGTTCTGGTAGGGTAAGCTGTTTTAAATGCGCGTTGTAGCCCATCTCCGAATCTCCCATTTTCCCAAGTTTAAATACGTTCCCAGCCGGAGCGCTTGCTTCGGTTGTTGTTGTTGTTGGTAGCGCGCCCGTTGGCGCTGCAACGGTAGGCGCAGGCGTGGCTGGCGCTTTAGGTACGGCTGGTATTTTAGGGATGGTCGGTATCTTAGGGATGGTCGGTATCTTAGGGACAGCAGGTGCTTTAGGCGCCACGGTGGTCGGCAACGCTGGCTCGCGTATCTCCACCGGGGGTAGCGTCAAGTCAGTTGTGTCCGTGGGTTCTGGGGTCAATGCTTTTTCGCGTATCGTTACGCTATCAAGCGCTGGGTCCGTTGTGCCCACATTAGGGCTGACCGGCAAACCCGAATCCGTTCTGATATTGTTTCCGTTAACACCGGTGTTTGTATCTGTTGTATCTGGGGTCAATGCTTTTTCGCGTATCGTTACGCTATCAAGCGCAGAATCCGTCGTGCCCACATTAGGGTTGACCGGTAGGGGAGAGTCCGTTATGGTGTTGTTGCCCATAGGGCCGGTAATAGGTAGCTCTTCTTGCGGTAGCGGTAGCGCTGGCGTAGTTATATCTACAGCGGGTAAGGTCAACCCGGAATCCGTTGTTGTGCCCACGTTAGGGCTAACCGGTAGGGGAGAGTCCGTTATGGTGTTGTTGCCCATAGGGCCGGTAATAGGTAGCTCTTCTTGCGGTAGCGGTAGCGCTGGCGTAGTTATATCTACAGCGGGTAAGGTCAACCCGGAATCCGTTGTTGTGCCCACATTAGGGTTGACCGGTAGGGGAGAGTCCGTTATGGTGTTGTTGCCCATAGGGCCGGTAATAGGTAGCTCTTCTTGCGGTAGCGGTAGCGCTGGTGTAGTTATATCTACAGCGGGTAAGGTCAACCCAGAATCCGTTACGGTATCTGTGGTTGATGGCAAGCCACCGATTGGTTCCGCCGCACGCGCAGCTTCACGCGCAGCCTGCTCTCTATCCGCTTGCTCTTGGGCAATCTGTTCGTCCGTTGGGGGGTTGAGGGCCGCTACTTGATCAGCACTAATCGGAGCCGTACTTACCGGGGCGTTGGTGGTCGATGGGAGGCCACCGCTTGGCTCTGATGCGCGTATGGCCTCACGCGCAGCTTGTTCTCTATCCGCTTGCTCTTGCGCCGCTTGTTCTTCAAGCAAATTATTTTTAATTTGTGCGTCCAAAGTCGTTGTCATGCTGGCTCCGGGCGTATTCGGAAAACCAGCAGGCGTGGCATTTACATCATAAGTTATGCCGTCAACCGTAACCGAATTTGCTGTCTTCGATACATCGCCCCCGTATTTTTGCGCAATGTTAATTAAGTTATTTATATCGCCTTTACTTACGGCTTTAGCGGTATTAATAATGTCAAAAGTGTTTTTTAAGTCCGGCGGAACTCCGGGTAGCGTGACCATTGAACTGGCTATTTGCAACGGATCGCCTGTTTTAACCGCATTAACTATTTTGGCGCCGGTGGATATATCGCTAAGTAACTTAGTAGTGCTTTCATCTAAGCCGGGCACAAATTTTCCAGCACCAGTAGCGGAAATCAAAGCCCCTAATACATCACCTTTGTCTATAGCCTGAACCGTTCTGTACGCAGCAATAAAAGGCGCTGCTGGCGGGTACATTACGGACAAAACGCTTAAAGCAAAGTCACCGAATCCGTTGTTTTTAGGTCTATCTACGGTGCTTGTGTAGTTGCCCGTAGCATCAAAATTTACATACTGACTATTGCCATTGTCAAACCGATACCCAATAGGCGCGCCATACTCTACATCTCTCTGTCCGCCTCGTCCTTCTGTCTTATATGTAGCATAAATCGGGTCCATTGTTGTGCCAAATTTTTTCTCCAGCGCAAGTATTTCATCAGATTTTGGCATCTCGTGTTTTTGGTAATCTGGTACATACCCAAGAAACTTTCCTCCGGGGTCTATCAAGCGATTACCATCACGCCCACCGTATACAGGTTGAGAGTAGGCAGCAATCAACCCTGTATCTGGAACTTGGGAATTTGCAAATTTGTAACCTAACAGGTCTCCTTGGCTCCCCCTGTGTCCAGTATCGTAAACAGGCTCCATCCCCTCGAACTGAGTCTGGGAAATTTCCTTGCCCCGCAACATTGCCTCAGTTGGTTTAGGGGTAGGTGCGGCGGCGGGAGCCTCAGCGGCGGCAACAGGCGTAAGAGCAGATACGGGAGCCTCAGCGGCGGCAGCGGCGTTGGCTTCACGCACTGCTTGTAACGCGCCTTTTTGTTCCGTTAGGTCTAAGGTGTCTGCGTCAGCATTGAGTCGCATATCTATCTCCTCAATGCGTTGTTAAACGCAAACGCCCAGTCCTGCCACGTCGCAAAGTTGCGGCTGTCAGGGGCCCCAGCAAACCGGCCTATGCCCGCGATTGCGTCGGCCCATGTGGTCCAAAGGCTCTCGGGCACTGTGCCCAGTTGATTGGCCGCGAACAGCTCGGCCATGAGCGCGCACCAAGCGTCCCACGTGAAGCCGCGAGGGTCGTAGACCTGCTTTGATTGATTGATGTCGATCATGGGTTGCCCGTCCCGCGGACATCGCCAGTGGTGATAGACAACAGCACGCGGCCCGTCTGGTACGTCCCCCCAGCGGTGTTTGACTCAAAGCGCAGCCGCATCTCGCGGCGCTGCTCGCGCATGTCAATCTTGAGCGTGCCGGGCGAGAACACATACGGGTCCGAATCCACCACGGTGTCGTCGGCGTAGCCTTGGCCGGTCACCACTACGGTCATGTCGCCCTCTTGCACGAAGTCAGGCTCAATGCGCTCAAGGCGCGTCCACAGGTTGTCGCCGGGTTGCTGCACCGAGCCCACCAGCCCGCCCAGCGTGCCGATGCTGTAGGTCTCAAAGTAGCTCTGCACGGCGTCCACGTTGGTCAAGTAGATGCTGTCCACGCCGGTCTCGTGTTGCCACAGCGTGTACTTGCCCTCGGTGTTGGCCTCGTTGCCCGCCCAGATGGGCTTGAAAAACACCTCGGAGAACACGCCCGCAGAGCGGCGCGCGCCGATGGCCTCCCCGGCGTCGTACCACGTCTTATCGCGCACGTTGTAGATGATCGCGTCGGTGCATTCGGTGGCATCGCCCTTGGGGTAAAACCACCAGATTTCGCCGTAACGTGGGACCTTGGTCGCCCAGACCTTCTGGCGCTGGGTCATGTTCACGTTGTCAAAGAAGTAGTTTTGGTTGTTGCCGTTGGGGATTTCCTGCACCACGCCGTTGTATGCCAAAAAACGGTCTACTCCGCACCAGTAGAAGATGCCGTCGTACTCAATGACCGAGCTGGAGGACATGATCGAGGTCTGGCTGCTCACGAGGTCGTAGGCCCAGTAGTAGTTCACGCCGCCCGAGGACGATGGCTGGAAGCTCACACGGATTAGGGCATCAACGGCCCAGAACAGGCCAGAGGGCGACGTGGAGCCGCCGCGGATAGGTAGACCCCTGACGATCTTGCCGGTGGCCACGTTGGCCGCGTTGGCGTCTGGGCTTACCCAGTTGGCAAAGTCACCAGCGCTGGAGTTGCGGATCAGGCCGTTGCTGCCGTACACGAACAGGTACGGGTGAATCACCACGCAGCCGCCCGACACCGCGATGTTGTTGTCAAAGGTCGCCGTGATGCTGCCCGTGGCGGTCGCTGCGGCGGACATCGTGACGGCAGTGCCCACCACCAAGGTCACCGTAGTGCCCGACGGGATGCCCGTACCGCTGATGCTCTGGCCAGCGGCCACGCGCACGTTGCTGGCCGCTAGGGTAAATGTGGTGGTGCTGTTGGTCGATCCCGCAGCGGTGAACACGCCTACCTTGGACATCGTGAGCGACGAGTAGTTGCCGGGAAACTCGCCGTACAACACGGGCGTCTCAACCGTGGATGTGATGAAGCTCAGATTTTGTCCCGGGTGCGCCACCAAGTTGTTGGTGTTGTTGCCGGTGGAGTCATACGCAATGTCAAACTGCCATAGGTTGTTGGCGTTGGCCGTAAAGTTGGACAAGGAGTAAGTGTAGGGGCCAGAGCCCAGCCCGCCGCTGGTTCCGGTGATCCACTGCTCAAGGCCACCACTGTACCCAGATACCACGTAGTTAAAGCCGTTCACGGCGGTCATGGCCATGCCGCGCGATATGCCGGTTGCGTTCAAAAAGATGGCGTCGTAGCCGCCTATTTTGCGGGGCCTGCCGCGTTGGAAGCGCACCCAGCGGCCATCGACAAAGCAGGGCGCATCGAACACCGTGCCGTCGCGCTGTATCCCCGGGGGGACCTCCATCGAGATGACTTTTTTAGTCAAAACGCGCCCCCGGATATCCCGGTAGTAAACGTGCCGGTGGTCCCGGACACCGCGCCACTAGCGGCCACCTTGCCGACTATGGTAAAGCCCGTGGAGTCGTAGTACCCCGCCGAGGCGTTTGCGATAACAAAGCCAACCTGCCCGGTGCTGGGCAGGTAGATGCCCGAGTTCAGGTCACCGGTGAACTTGATAGACGGAACGCTTAAAGAGCCGTTGCCCACCGTCAGCGTGGTGATCGAGCTGGACGAGCCCGAGGCGGCGTTGTAGACGTTGGTCCCGTCGCAAACCAAGGCTATCGACGTGTTCTGCGGGATCGTGACCGTCGCGCCGCCGCCCACCGCGGTCTTCACCGTGAAGGTATACGCGCCCGTGGTGGTGTTGGTGATGATGTAGAACTGGACCGTGGACGGCACGACCAGAATCTGGTTGCTGGTCAATGCGCCGGAGTAATACTGGATCGTGTTGGCAGCTTGCGTGGAGGTGAGCGTCGTGGTCCCGCCGGTCACCGACAGCGATAGCTGGGTGTAGGCGAAGGTGTTGGACCTGCCGTAGCCAAAGGTGTTCCAGTTGCTGCCGTCTGACACCAGCACCAGCGACTCGGTTAGCTGGAGCTGCTGGTTGGCGTTGCCGTCGATGGTGTTCGTGCCGTTAGGGGTTAACGTCAGGATGCCCGTGCCGCCGTTGCGGATCATGCAGAACCAATTTGCGCCCACCGATGATGCGGAGGGTAACGTGAACGTGCCCACGCCGCTGCCCCAGATAACGAGCTGCGAGCGCACCGTAGACGGCAACGTAACGTTGCTGTAGTAGGTGTTGGTGACGTAGGCTTGGTTCAGTGTAAGCCCGATGGGGGTCAGGCCGTACCCGGCAAGCGCTGCGGCGTTGGCGGACGATGTGCCGGCGCCCAGCACCACGGAAGACCACGTGCCGCCTAGCGTGCTATTGTTGGTCAAGAAGATGTACTGGGCTACGCCAGAGGACACCAGTATGATGGTAGCGCCCGTGTAGTCCGTTACCGTGAAGGTGTTGGCCGTAATGCCGATGTTGCGAATAATGACGGTCTGGCCGGTCGATACCTGCGGCGCAGGCGGCAGCGCTAACTTATAGCCCGGCGCGGTGGCCGTTACGTCAATGATGTTGCTGGCTGGGGTGTTAATGTTGCCGTTTATTGGCCACTCAAGTACCGTATCGCTTGATAGTGTGATGGCCTCGTAGCTAACCGACGATGGGCTAACCGTTTGTCCCGTAAAGGGGTTGGTGTATGTTGTCATGGTTATGAGTCCTGAGCAATTGCTTGGCGGTCGCCGATGCGGAGCTGGTCTTCGGCCTTGAGCGCGGCCATGGCGCTGTCAAATAGCCCCGACCAGATAGCCAAGCGGGGGTCGTCCTTCACAAAGGGCGCGGTCTGCTTTAGCGTGCCGTAGAGCATCGCGTTGGGCGCATTCTGGGTGAGCCAGTTGGTCTGGTTAACGGAGGACAACGGCTCTAAACGGGTGTAGCACAGCGCCTCGAACGAGAAAGCGGCGCTGGGCGTGGGCGCTATGAACCAGTGGTCGTAGTCGTAGTCGGCGTAGTACAGCGGCGTGCCGGTAGCGGTGACGTTGGGCCAGTAGCTCGACAGGTACTCCAGCTTGCGCAGGTACATGGGCGTCTTGACTCCCGTGGCGTCCACCATGGTCATGGAGACCGTCTTGCGCCAGCGCGCAGGCTTGGCCAGCACCGGGTTGCTGATGTTCATGGTGGCGTCTACCACCTCCATCTGGCCAAGCGTCTTGATGTCTTGGGCGATCTCAAACTCAGCCAAGGTGATGGCCACCGGGATAAATGCGACGACGGCGGGGTCGCTACGCTCAAGGTACTGAAGCACCGTGCTCGTGAGGCTGTCGTAGGTCAGGACGTAGGACGGTGTGGTCATCAGGTATCCTATGAGAGAAATAGGGCGCGCTCGTCGATACGGCGGTTTTGCAGCCCTTTGAGGATTTTACCCCCAGCCATGCAATACTTCAAGAACTCCTCGCCAGCGCCTTCTTTATCCCCGCGAAGCAGTTTCTGGCGAAGCGTACTACGCTGGAGTGTCCCAAGGCCGCAGTTAAAAGAAAAGCTGACAAGCCCATCAAACATACCCTGTGTAAGAGGGACAGGGCAGAACTTCTCCACTCCTCGCTCAAAGCGCTGTAAGTCTGCTGCAAGAATTCCATTAACTTCCTCCATGCTGAACTGGCGGTCATCCTCCGGGCGCAACGGGAAAGCATCACGCTCATCCAACTTTAACCGGCCTTGCTCTGGGTAAAGCACATGACCGACGCCGATAGTCCACAATTTAGCTGGGCAACGATATGGGCGCTGGCGCACGCCTTCATGGTGGCGGACTACCCCAAGGGCTTTGGCTGATACTTTCATTTTTTCACCACGCTCTGCACACAGCCAACCTTGTAGCCCAAGTCGCGCCACTCTTTAGCTGCTCTCTGACAAGCAGACTCCGCCTCAAAGTAGCCGACAACAAGGATACTGTTCATGTTAATACCTGTAACCAGCACAAGTGTCCAGATCATTTGCCAAAGGCTCTGCCCCCGAAATGGAACGCGATTATCGAAGCAAACAGGGCTTGGGTGTTGGAGTCCCACAGGCGCTCTGCAAGGGCAGGGAAGGCCACGCCGTTGTTCCAGCCGTACACGAACATGCCGATGTCCACAAAGCACAGCAGGAAGAAGAACCCAAGGGTAATAAAGCTACGCACACCGGCACGCAAGTCTTTCATCCACTGGCTAGTACCATCACCAAGGCTTTCATCGTGCTTGTAAATAGCACTCATTTCGGCTACTTGGGCGTTGACAAGGTTCTCTGTGGCCTTGGCGGTGGTCTCCATCTCTAGCTGGGCGCTGTGTATCTGCTCCACCCGCTCCTGCGCTTCAAAGCCCGCTTTGCGGAGTTCCAATTCGCGTTCAATCTGCATCTGGGCCAGCGCCAGTTC
>Ga0209190_1000120_pt1 | contig 53353 bp, 57 predicted proteins | sample M_140205_XF_Meta_FD_187315 | JGI IMG/M metagenome (GOLD analysis project Ga0209190, IMG submission 187315) | Freshwater microbial communities from Lake Montjoie, Canada to study carbon cycling - M_140205_XF_MetaG (SPAdes) (version 2) | ecosystem: Environmental > Aquatic > Freshwater > Lake... | reverse complement strand
AAAAAAAAAAAAAAAATCCATTCATACCAATGAAATCTTAACTCGAAGATAATTTATTCCGAAATTATCATATTTTGAAATGATTGAATTGGCTTCTTCAATATTTTTCACATCTACAAAAGCCATTCCTCTTGAATCACCTGATTGATAATCCTTCGGTATGAAAATTTTATAAATATGACACCTCGTAGAAGATAATAACTCATGTATATCATATTCTTTTATATCCTTACTCACATTCTGAATAAGGATTGTTTTTGTAGTTTTGCTTGATTCACTATAAACTTTCTTTTCATAAGAGGGTTTATCCTTTCCCCCCCCTTTGTGGTCTTTACTTTCAATCTTTTTATCACGTTTATTCTCTGTCACAACATCAACAGGGGTTGTTGTTTCGAGCTTATTTTCATTCAATGTTGGACAAACACGTGTCCAATGATCAGCATCACAATGTCTACACTTCATAGATTCACCTTTCTTAATTTTACCTCCAGGTGGTGATGGTGGTTCCATAAATATATTCTCAGTTGATCTGAAAGTAACTTTTTCATTACCTTCACAAGTTGCTTTTCCAAATTTAACCCATGTATTTTGACGTTTTACAGCAGATTCGTATTTTTTAACAGGTATAGAGAATCTCTTTATTGTCTTAATAGTTTTAGTTTTTTCACCTTTATCATTGGTGTGATATTCAATAACTTCGTGAATTCCGAGATCTTTCATAATAGTTGACATTTTTGTTGTTTTACATAAGGTTTTTAGATATTTTTTTCAATTTTCAATTTAAAATTATTGAAAATTCTAATAAAAATGGGTAATGTTGCAAAAAGAAAAATAGATCATATAGATAATGTTTTCAAATACAAGATGGGTAAAATTAAAAATGTATTTTTGAGAAAAAATATCAATATCAACCATCATAAATTTTTGAATCCATTAAATTTATTTGAAATCACTATTAACAAGTCAATTGAAAATAAATGTTTTCAATACGAAATGAAAAAGGAAATAATAGCAGATTGGTATCTTGATTATCTAATAGGATTTTATTGTAAATACACAACTGATATTGAAATATATATAAATGAAATCTTTATTTGCAAACAGACACTTTATGGAAATTGTTATACGAATTTGAAATGTAACCCGGTTCCATTATATTTTTTATTACAAAACCATAAAATTTTGAATTTTAAAATCGTAGTAAGTTTATTCGATAAAATTGAAGAGGGTAATTTAAAATTTTTGGCGTTTTGTAGTTGCCATGAAATTTTAGGGAAATCTAGAGAAAATGATGGGTTTAAAACTATATTTTTTTGTTCAAACGACCAACAACTAAAACAAATATTATATGACAAAGAAGTTGCTTTGAAAATAAATACAGATTATATTGAAAAATCAGATTTTCTTGAAATTCCTATGATTAATGATTTCACAGAAGAATACAAGAGGTATTTAGCAAAAAAAACATGTAATATTATAAAAGATGATCTATTAATGATATCAATGAATCCAAATCGTTTAGAATATTTTTTAACAAATGACGAAAAAAATAGATATAATATTAAATTATCTTAAATTTATATTTTTTTATAAATAAAAAATGGAAAGAAAAACGAAAACGGAAACGGAAACGGAAACGGAAACGGAAACGGAAACAAAACATTGGAAACATGAAGACGTGGAATTACTCAAAGAACTGAAATCTTATGAATATGAATGGCCTGAAATAGCTGAACGATTAAAAAGAACTGTAAATAGTTGTACATCTAAATGGACAAGAATGGGAATGGTAAAGGAAACGGAAACAAAACCTTGGACACATAAAGACGTGAAATTACTCAAAGAACTGAAAGTTGATAATTATAAATTGTCTGAAATAGCTGAACGATTAAAAAGAACTGAAAATAGTTGTAGATTTAAATTGAGAAGAATAAATCAACAAAAAGGCATCGTCTTAACAAAAACACAATGGAAACCTGAAGCGGGAGCGGAGTCAAGTGGGGTGAATGAAAGGGAAAACATATTAGATTTTGTGAGAGTAAAGAGAAAGAGAGGGCCTGAAGCGGGAGCGGAGTCAAGTGGGTGAATGAAAGGGAAAACATATTAGATTTTGTGAGAGTAAAGAGAAAGAGAGAGCATGAAGAGGGACTTGGGGTGGATCCAAATTTTTTGAATGATTTAGATGATTATAAAGATGAAGATTATTTTGTAGATGAAGATTTTGAAGTAAAGCCTTTTAAATTATATGAAATTGAAGGGAAAGATAAAAAACCACCAAATGATAAAGGAATTAAAAGAAGAAAGTCAGTCAAAAGAAAGTCAGTCAAAAGAAAGTCAGTCAAAAGAAAGTCAGTCAAAAGAAAGTCGGTCAAAAGAAAGTCAATCAAAAGAAAGTCAGTCAAAAGAAAGTTGGTCAAAAGAAAGTCATGCAAAAGAAAGTAAGTTGTAAGGATGTAATAGTGACTTTATATGAAATCCATTGGAATTTGATGATAAGATGTTTCATAATGTGATAGATATTATCTTAAATTTAAAAAATAAAAAAATATCTAAATAAAATAATAATGTCGAAAGAAAAAGGTATAATCCCTTTACCACAAGGAGGTTTGGGAAATCAAATTTTTATAAATATCGCTGGATATGTAATGTCTGAACATTTAGAATGCCCTTTATATTTATTCAATAATTCAAATTGTAATAATTGTCACAGCACGATTGAATACAAAAATAATATTTTCAAAAATCTAGGGACTCATGTAAATCAATCTTATAATAACGGACTAAACGATTTCCAGAATTATTCTTATCATTGTCTAAACCACGATCAAGGATTTGAACCTTGGGATTGTTCCTCTATTAAAGCAGGCTTACTTTTACAATCTTACTATCAATATTATCCAGTCCTTGAATCAAGTGAAAATAAAATACGTTCTATTTTATTGTCAGGTCTTGAAGAATTTAAAATCAAACTTTTACAAAAATACAATGAAGATGAGTTATCTGAAAGCGCATTTTTACATATTCGTCGAGGGGATTATGTCACTTTTTCAGATAGACATTTCCTTCAACCTATGAATTATTATAAATATTGTGTTGAAAAATTAAAAACGACGTCGTCAGTTCGTAAAATTTATTTATTATCCGACGATATAGAATGGGTTAAATCACAAGAATTATTCAAAGACACAACTTTTTTTGAACCTTTCGAATGCGAAGATGAATTGACATCATTGACTTTTATGACGTTATGTAAAGCTGGAGCTATCTCTGCTAATTCAACATTTAGTTGGTGGGGAGCATTTTTAGGAGCACATGAAAAACGAAGTCCGATTTTTGTTCCAAAGAAATGGATGCTTACAAATTCACAAATCAGACTTTTTCCAAAAGAATGGACTGTAGTGGAAGAAAAGGATTTCAGCTAAAATATACACTTATAAAATCTATCGTTGACTATGTTTATTGTATCTTGGGTTTTCATGTAGTTTTTAAGGTAAACACTTTCGTCGTGTACAACATGATTATATTTCATATTTTCCACTACATGAATATTAAAATTTTCAAATTGTTCAAGAAATAATGTATTCATAAGTTTAACATCACATGCACTGGATTTTTGAATCAACTCAATATCTTTTTCAAAATTGAGAGTATCTATTAAATTTTTATTTATTATGTAATTACCGGTGTTGATAAAGCAATTGAACATAGGATTATTATAATAGTTTCTAATATTATTTTTTGTTAAAATTATATTAGCCAAAAATTTATAATCAAAATTTGGACTTGCCATAGATGGTGATAGAATAGTTTTTTCATTTATATTTAGTGAAGAAGAAGATGCTATATATTTTTCAGCTATTTTAAAATAATCATCTATATCAGCAAAATTATCGCTATCTAATAAAACTATCCATTCATTAGAAGCTTCTTTACAACATCTAATTTTATTTAAGAAAGGGCCTAATATGGTTTCATTTTTAAGTAATTTTAATTTACCGTTATCGGGAAAATGTTCTTGAAGTAATTTAAAATCATCACTTGAGGCTTCATCTGAAATAATGATTTCTGATATCAATCCGTTTTCTAAATATTTAGGGATATTTTTTTTCAAAAAATCATCGAATCTATTTAGAGTTGTTATGCAAATAGAAAACATTTTTATTTTTATAATAATTGTCTTTTAAACCGAATTTCAATAGATTTTGAAAGATCGATATTTAAATTGTATTACATCTTTGTTTTTGAAAAATATAATTTAAATTGTTATTGTAATTTAAAAATCGTTTTATCAGAAAAAATCGTCGTTGATGGTGTTCAGATAAAAAATTGTTCGTTTTTGATACATTTCGTATCGTTTTGGGATCGATTTTCTTATGTTTTTTCGATTTTTATCATCGTTTTTTTGAGTAATTTATATGAATGATTTTTATGAAAAAGTAAGTCGTAATAACAAGTTAATAATAATAATTTTTTCTTCTTTTTTCTTCTTTTTTCTTCTTTTTAGAATTTAAAAAATTTTCTAAAAAAATCGTCTACACACACACACACATTTTTTTTGAAAAAATAAAAATAAACCAGTGTTTGAACTTTAAACATTTTTACATTCTTAAACTGTTTTTAAGGTTATTTTTTTAACAAATTTGTTATTTTTTTAACAAATTTGTTATTTTTTTAACAAATTTGTTATTTTTTTAACAAACATGTTTTTATTAAGTACAAAAGATGGTTTCATTATTTTTCAGATATTATAATAATTTGTTATTTTTTTAACAAATTTGTTATTTTTTTAACAAATTTGTTATTTTTTTAACAAACATGTTTTTATTAAGCACAAAAGATGGCTTCATTATTTTTCAGATATTATAATATTTCAAGTTTAATATTTCAAGTTTTTCTTTTTTTTTTAATTTTAATTTTTTTAGATATAAAAAATCTATAAAAAGTTGTCTACACACACACACATTTTTTCATTTTTAAAAATACATATACCACACCGAACCATACTTTGACCTTGAAATGCAATTATACACTTTAAAGTTGTGTTTAAAGTTTAATATTTCAAGTTTTTCATGATTTATTGCTCTTTTGAGAGCAATATTGCTCTTTTGAGAGCAATCTCAGATATATACGCTGCTCTTTAAAGAGCAATATTGCTCTTCAGAGAGCAATCTCAGATATATCACATATTTATATACGCTGCTCTTTAAAGAGCAATATTGCTCTTCAGAGAGCAATCTCAGATATATCACATATTTATATACGCTGCTCTTTAAAGAGCAATATTGCTCTTTGGTGAGCAATCTCAGACATATCACATATTTATATACGCTGCTCTTTAAAGAGCAATATTGCTCTTTGGAGAGCAATCTCAGATATATCACATATTTATATACGCTGCTCTTTAAAGAGCAATATTGCTCTTTGGAGAGCAATCTCAGATATATCACATATTTATATACGCTGCTCTTTAAAGAGCAATATTGCTCTTTGGTGAGCAATTTTAAGAAAGTAATTTAAAAAAGTATTTTAGTAAATAAAAATGAATTGTGAATACTGTAGAAAAATATTAAGTACAAAAAGCAACTTAAATTATCATCAAAAAAATAATAAATCATGTTTAGTCATTCAACAACAAAAAAATGACAATGAAATTTTAATTTCTCTAGCTACTTGTGATTTTTGCAGTGAATCCTTTTCTGAAAATAATTTTATAAGGCATTTGCAAAAATGTAAAATTAAACCAATTATTGAAAAAATAAAAGACCAATATGATATTGAAATTGAAAAATTAAAAAAAGAAAAAGATCTTGAAATTGAAAAATTTAAAAAGGAAATTAATGAATTAAATTTTGAGATCGTTTCTTTAAAAGCAGAAAATAATATATTCAGTAAAGGACATCAAGAAATGATTAAACTTGCGAAGCAACCTAAAAATAATAACAATAATATTACAATTGGAAATTTTTTTAATGACACAGAAAAAGTTAAGGATATTATAAATGCAAAATTAGACCGTTTTGATATTGCAGCAGGTCAGAAAGGTATAGCTCAATTCGCTGCAAAAAATATTCTCAAAAATGATGATGGATTGTTAAATTACGTTTGCACTGATCAAAGTAGAGGTGTTTTTAATTTACTTACTGAAAGCGGTAAATGTGAAAAAGATATAAAGGCGAAAAAACTAACCAATTTGTTATTTGAAAGCGGGTTGAAAACAAAAACTCATGATATAGGAAAATCTTTATGGACGAAAGAAGACGGATCTCACGATGGAGAAAAATTTCGAATGTATCAAGAACCAATATACGAAATAAACACTATGTCGAGTGATAATTCAACATTTAGGAACGAGTTAGCTTGTTTAACGACAACTTAAATATTTTTATACTATTTTTAGTATAAAAATTAAATAATTTTGTTTTCAATCCATTTTTTTATTCTGAAATCTAGTTTTTTATAATTTTGATGTAACCATATCAAATATCCAGTTCTGTCATATTCTAAAATTTCATTATAAGTTCTACCTTTACCTTTTGGTAATTCACATATCCAATCACCAACATAATCATAAGAAATTTCTTGTTTTTTATTGTTTTCAAGAGATTCTGTATTATTAGATGATATTTCCGAACCTTTTATTTTAAAAACAACTAATTTTGTTTTAAATCTTGTTGTTCCTACATATATATTTCTACAATCAATTCGACGATCTTCTTCTAGTATAAAAATGGTTTTACCATAAGTTCTACCCTGAGATTTATGAGTTGTTTCCGCGTAACTAAGACAAATTTTTGAATCGGTTATAAATGATCTTGTAACATAATGAGTTTTTATGTTGTTACTTAATATATACATATCTTTTTCGGTTTTTTTAATTGTATATTTTTCTCCATTATATGAAATCAGATCATAATTTTTAGAATTTGAATTTCTTAAATAATAAGTTGTGTTATTATTTATAAAAATAATGCTTGCCGAAAACTTGTTTATTATTATTTTATTATTGTTAATAGTAGTAATAATAGATGTAGTATTATTTTGAATTTTACTAAAGTCTTCAGATGAAAGTTTTTCTTCAATATTTCCAATCTTTAATAAAAGTTTATCTTCACATAATTTGCTTTTGGTGTAAGCCTTATTTTCACAAACTCGAAAATCAAACATATGAAGACAATTATCACAGTAATAAAGATCACCGACTCTTAAATCTCGAGGGCAATTTTCACAATTTTGTTTTTTTTTGTTCTCATAAATAGAATTATTTATTGAGTTTACAATTCTATTCGTTGGTGTTATATAAACACTGATTTCTTCATTATTTTTTTCATATGCAATCAATTCATCTTCAATAATTTTATTTAAATCATCATTTGAACCTTCTTTATATTTGTCTTTATAAATCAACTGTAAACGATCATTTGTTAATTCTGTTTTATTTTCAATTATATTATTTAAACCGCCTCCTCTATGTGTTTTTCTCAGTTCAAGTGATTCTTTTGAAATAAATGAAGTGAAAACGTCAGTTTCATTAGAAAAATGAATTGGTTTTAATTGGTAAGGATCTCCTGTAATGAATATAAATACCTTTTTTTTAGATTTCAAACAAATATCTAAAAAATATGTGATTTTATACCAATGATTTATATCAAACATACTGAATTCGTCTATTATAAGATTTATTTCATTTCGATTTTTATATTTCACTTTCAGTAAATAGTTAGTATAACCTTCACTCAAAGAGTGAATTACTTTAACAACATTGTCATCATGTATATCATTTTTTAAAAGTTCATCTTTTGAACTATGAGTTGGTGTGAATAAAACAAAACATTGTTTAGATGTTGTTATCGAGTTAATCTTCTCCGTAATAAGTTTAGATTTTCCACCTCCCGGAACACCTGTTACAAATTTATTATTATTAAGAGCTTTAAGTTGTTCGTTTGAATATGTTTTAACAAGCAAATTTTTAATATCTACTTTTATTGATTCACAGGATTGTAAAAGGTCTTTAAAATTCTCTATTAAATCAATCAATTTTGTATGAATAAATTTAATATTATCACCTTCTATAGAAAAAACCTCTGGATATGATGATATACTTAATAACACTAAGTATTTATCTATTGAATCACTATATTTTTTGCAATTATCATTATATTTGTCATATAAAATGTTTTTAATATATTCTAACATTTCGTTATTTAATTCTAAACTAAACGAACCTTTTTCCGCAAAAAAATAACTTAAAGCACCCCATAATATATATTTTTTTAAAATATCTAAATTATAAGAATTCAAATCAAATTCTAATTTAATAATATCTTTTTTGGGAAATCCGCTATTAGATGAAAAACGGTTATAAAACAAATCAAAATAGGATTCGTCGTCTGAATCTACAACAGATTCGTCGTCTGAATCTATAATAACAGATTCGTCATCTACAAAATCTAATTCTGAGCATTTTTTAGTATTCATCTTTTTTTTTATTTTCGAAAAACATTGTCCCACTTTTCTAATATTTTGTTTTTTTAAAATATTATCATTTTGACAATGTTTTTTGAAACAGTCTTTGCCTATGTCTATTTTTATTTCTAGATCATCAACCTTTATTAATACTCTGTGCATATTTTTTAGTGGTTTATCACATATAAAACAAGTTGAATCATCATTATTTATAATTTCATAGTCAACTACAGATGTGAGATTTTTAATTTTATATTTCATAATTTTACGAATTTCTGAAACCTTGTTTTCAAAATAACTATCAAATATTGGACATTTTTCAGATATAAAATCTTTAATTTTCGATATAACTTCTTCTGTTGAAGACCATTTTTTTTCTTTTTTTAAAATAAAAACTTCGCGACCTGCATCACCTTTATCAGTGTTTTCTTGGCATAATTCAATCAACATTTTTTCAAGCCTCATAATTTCCTTTTTATCTATTTTTTTGTATGTAAAAAATGTAACAAATCTTCCATCATTTTTTTGGACTGTCCAGTAGTCATTACTTAAACCTCTTAAAAAAACTCCAGTATGACACTCACCAACTTTGAACCAATCTTCATCATCTTTTGGGAAGTAAATATATAAACAATATATGTCACGGTCTATTTTATAGTACTCAATCTTTTTCATACTTGTTTTATACTTAAAGTAATTATTCCTTTAAATTGAAATTACACTAAAAAGTTTTTTGTATTACACATAAAAAAAATTTATTTTTCTTGAAAAAATAATATTAAAAATTATAAAATAAATGTTTAAATTTAAAAAAAAATCTATAAAAAGTTGTCTACACACACACATTTTTTTTTGAAAAAACAAAAATTGTTAAAAAAAAACAAAAAATTATTTAAAAACTAATTTTCTTCTTGACGACTTCTTTTTTAGAGACTTCTTCTTTATACGTATGGATTTACGACGATAATATAATTTTTTCATCTTCTTTTTATAATAAATACCATCCATAATATAATCATCATCTGTGTCATCATCTTCATCTATATTATCAAGTTTAAATGTGTATTTTGCTGAACTAAAAGTCATACTAGGTGTTTTTTTTATAAGATTTTCATTATAATAAAATTCAACATCATTCTCAAATTTATATAAATCATGGGCAATCTCCTTTAAACACCCTTTATAACGGAAAAGATTATTTATCCTATTTGTTATTATATAATCTTTACCCATAATCATCTGTTCTTCTTCCATATTTTTATTTAAATAATAAAATAAAAATATTTACTTATAATAAATGGAACAATTGTTAAACCCTGTAAGCGAATTCTATTCGAATTATAAATTCAATAATCTTCCTATTATTATATGTTCAAATTATGAAGATGTATTAAATAAAGCGAAATCTGTTAATTCAAGTTGTATTTTATACAACAAAGATAAAAATATCGTCACAGATAAAAATTTGCAAATAAATTTATCTTTTGATTCAAAGATAGAAGTTGTTTTGGTTTTAAACGTTGAACTAAAAGGATCTTCTACTTTAAAAATAAGCGGTAAAAATTTCTCTTTATCCAATATTTATTTTACAGATGGTGATAAAAATTTCAAAATTCCAAGTTTCTTTGTTGAGATTGCCGCTGAAAATTTGAAACTTATAAATTTCAGCATGATTAATGTTAGATGCGGTGTTTCCGACGCTGATTATATTTGTGTTAAAACAAGCGCTAAAAATTTCCAACTTTTCAATTCAGCATTAAATGGAAAATTTAATAATGGTGTATTTCTCAGAATGGATTTCCCATTGAATTGTTATGTGAAATGTTGTGCATTCCAAAATTTTAATAAATTGAGCACTCCAAACGGAGGGGAAATGATAAGATTAGCTACAAGTCAATATGAGAAAAATGACGCCAATTGTGTCATCGATCAATGTTATTTTAATAAATGCCTTGGTGATCCCGAAGTAGTATCAGTCAAATGTTCTTCAAATACTATTAAAAATTGTATTTTTGAAAATAATGATTCAAGTAAATTAGTTTTAAGACATTCACATAAGACTAAGGTCAATAACTGTTATTTTTCTGGTTCAGGTATTCGCGTTTATGGTACAAATCATGTTATAGAAAACATCCAATTATGCAACGAAGCCAACATTTTACTAGATAATAAAAGCGGATCAAGTTATGTGAAAGCGGCAAATGTGAAAGTAAATAACGTATATTATGATAACGTGAAAACTCCTGTTACAAATAATGGAACAAATTGCACAGTTACTAATGTGGTAAAAGGGTTAAAAATAACCAAAAGCGATTTATTGAATAAAAAAATTGATCCTACACCTACTTCCGATCCTACACCCGATCCTACACCCGATTCTACACCTGATCCTACGGTACCTAAAATTATTATTATACCTGAAGTTGTAGATCCTACTAAAATATATAAATTGAATCCAGATCTTTCATCTAGTCAAGTAAATGAAATCTTGGACCAGTTTGAATTAAAAATATAAAAAAAATTATGAAATTCAATGTGAATTTTTATACTACATTTTAAGTATAAAAATATTTATTTTTTATAGACGATTTTTATTTTGAATCGCTTTTCTGTGTCTTTAATTGAATCTCTAAAACCAGGTTTATTCCATAGAATCCATTTCGCCCAAAATCCAGCGGAATATATTCCAGATTTAGCCCAATTTTCTCTTGATCTATGACGTATATTATATCTAAACATGCGGGATTTCTGCTTATGTTTTGTAAAGTCGCTATAACCATTTGCCCCAAAATGAATAGTTTTTCCATTGACATTTACCATGAATTTTTTAGAAGAATTAGATGATTTTTGTAGAATAATCACATCAGAATCTTTGGTCTTACTTCTAATTTTTCTTTTACTTCTTTTATTTTTGATATTTTTTTTAGATGTTTTTCTTCTTACATAACCGTCCATATTCTTTTATTACTTATGATAAATAAATTATTTTACATAAAAAGCGTCTCCCCATTTACAATCTCCAAACCAACTAGTCTCAACTCGTTTAAATCCAAAGGTCGATAAATACTGATCAATATCTCCTATTAGATCACATTTTTCATAAACATAATCACTATTGACTTCTGTATAGATATAATCAATGTTTTCTAAATAAATTCCTAAACTTTTCAATGCTCGAAGTTCAACACCTTGGATATCAAGATTCAAAAAATTAAAAGGTATATACTTATAATTACTAATTACATTATCAAGTCTCTTACTTCGAGATTTAAAGGAACTAATGTAATGAACTTCGGGATGTAAATTTTTATGTAATCCTAACTCTAAAATCGAAGAAGATTGTCCATTATTCGATACATGAAAAGTCACATCTTCCTCAATGTCGCTAATAATAGCGTTTTCAATCAAAATAGAAGGGAATTTTGAAATACAATATTTAACTTTGTCAGGCATTGCTTCGATCCATAATATTTTATCGCGACCAATATATTTTTCATATACTCCAATTTCTTCAGCTTCATGCATTCCAACATGAAGTATACCTGTGAATTTAATATTGTATTTATTTCCTAAATGATCAAGTGATATTAGCATTTTATATATTCATCTATACGTTTTTAAATTTAATTCTTGATTGAAAATTAAAGCGAAATTTTTCTTTTTGATTTTGATTTAATTTTTGATTTTGATTTTGATTTTGATTTTGATTTTCTTTTTGATTTTGATTTTCTTTTTGATTTTGATTTTCTTTTTCTTTTTGATTTTGATTTTCTTTTTGATTTTCTTTTTGATTTTGATTTTCTTTTTGATTTTCTTTTTGATTTTCCACCATCTTCTTTTAATTTTTCTAATCTAATCTGTAAATCTACTAAAGTTTTATCAATTTCAGGTATTTTCATTATTTGTTCTATTATAATATTAGAAAGCACTTCTTCAGAAGATTTAGAAGATTTAGAAGATTCAAGTTTTTCTATAAATGTTTGAATATCACCTTTAGTTTCTTTATCTTTCACTAAATTTTTCAATTCTTTCAAGATGTTGATCTTATAATTAACTACAAAATCAAAAATATCTATAGTAGCTGATGTCGAAATATTCATTTTACCTAATATACCAAAATATAAATTATCTAAAAAGTTTCTAGTGGATTTGCTATCGTAATGATTAAAAAGCGGTGTTAATATATCTGTTTGATAATTCGATTTTTTTTTAACATCTGAATATATATTTTGCAATTTTTCATTTATATTTGATAATTTTTCATTAAAATAATCTATATTGATTATTGAATCTAATAATTTTTGTTGATCTTCTGTATATTTTAAACCCAACATTTCAAAAGGCTTTGTAATAACAGGATATAAAAAATCCATGTTTATATATTACAAATAATTAAAAAAAAATTATTTAAAAAGTGTGTTAGTGATGAATATTAAACCAATGATGGATATTATTGATTATTGATATTTAAAAATAAAATATCAATATCTAAAAAAAATGCCAAAAATTCTATTTATTCTTAAGAGACGCGACGGATTTAATCCTATTGAACACTCTGATCTATCTCTTCAGTGCGGTTTATATAATTCTATTTCTTACGTAAATGATATGCTGATTTCAATGGATATTGAATCTCAAATAAAAATTTGCATTGATAACAACTGTATTAATGGACATGTTTATAATTTCAAACCTACACATGTTATAATAGAAGCATTATGGGTAATACCAGAAAAAATAAAGCTTTTGCAATCTATGTACCCTAAAATCATTTGGATAATAAGACTACATAGCGCTATGCCTTTTCTTGGAATAGAAAGTTCTGTGAGCATGAAATGGATAGCTGAATATTCACTTCTAACTAATGTTTTTATTTCAGCCAATGATTTAAGATTAAAAACTGAATTAGAATTTTACTTATCTACAATTACGACAAAAGAAATATTATTTTTACCAAATTATTATCCGGGAGATTTTAAACCTTTCAACAAAGACTTTGACAAAGATACTATAGATATTGCCTGTTTTGGTGCGATTAGACCTTTCAAGAATCATTTAACTCAAGCACTAGCGTCTATAGAATTTTGTAAAAGATTAAACAAAAAGTTACGTTTTCATATTAACGATGGTAGAATAGAAGTCAATGGAAACAATGTTCATACTAATTTATTACATTTATTCTCTAAATTAGATGAGAATTTCGAGTTGATACTTCATCCATGGGCAAATAGAGAGAATTTTTTGAATATTTGTTTCACAGAAATAGATATAGGGTTACAAGTAAGTTTTACAGAAACATTTAACTTAGTAACAGCCGATTTATTATCTCAAGGTGTCCCTGTCATAGGCTCTAGTGAAATACCTTGGATGAACCAAAAATATTTTTGTGATCCTACAGATGCAACTGATATTATTAGAGTATTGGACATGGTCTTTAAAAATCCGAGATTAAATATCGAAGAAAATAATCTATCATTAATAGAATATACTGAAAATACGAAAAAGGTTTGGTTGGAAACTATACAGTAAGTTTATTTACAAAACGCCACCCAAATATTTATTGTTTCGTTTGTAAATTCTTTTAGTAAATTGATATTTGTTTCCACATTATCTAGAGAGTTATTATAAGTCAATAGTAACTTATCCACAATATCAATACTATCTGTAGGGTCCGCATTATATTTTGTCTTACTCCATGGAATATCATTACTGAAAATAACTGGTACGTTTTGTGATAATAAATCACACCCAACTATATTAAATGTTTCTGAAAAACTTACCTGAAGACCTATATCCATTTGACTGCATAAGAATAAAAAATCTTCTTTATTTTTCCAATTATGCTCAACTAGAGTATATCTTTCGTCGTTCAATTCTGTAAATAATGCTTTAATATTGTTATATACGGGTAATCCATTAGTTTCATGTCGAGTTGAGTTAATGTGATATCTCAATTTTTTTCCTATTTTATTTGCAAATTCCAAAGCTGAGGTGGCTTGAATCAGTTGATTTTTTAAAGGTCTAATCGCACCAAAACAACAAATATTAATAGTATCTAGTTCTTTATCTAATTTGCATTCTATGTTTGTATCTAGTGGGTAAAAATTTGGCAAATATACAACTTTTTTATTCACATCTTCTTCAGATAAATTATTTTTTAATTGAACTATAAATCGAACTTCTCTTAATAATCTAGTTGAATTTATTCCCAAAATTAGATTTGGAAATAAAGAATATTTTATTATCCATTGGGTTGCCATTCCTTCACATGCTAGAAAAGGCATCTCGCTATGAAAACGAATGATCCATTTTACCGTTGGATGTAAACGACATAATATATCGAATTTACTTGGGACAACCCATAATGCCTCTATTATTACATATTTGGGTCTATGCTTAGTTACTAATCTATCAATACAGTTATTATCAATGGCTATTTCAATATTAGAATTAATATCCATATTATTTAATATTGTATTCAAGTAGGTAGATGAATTATACAGACCTGTTTCTATTAATTTCTTTTTACCTGTTTCATCGAGTTCTTCTCTTTTTTTTAAAATAAATAAAACGTTTGACATGTTTATTTTTAAACGGAATAAATTTAAAAATAAAAAAATAAAAAAATTATTACTAGTATGGGTTTATTATATCATTTAATATTTGCACTTCACTTTCTAAATGTTCTATTCTAGATATCAAATCTTCTAATTTTAATTCACCAAACATTACTTTTAAAGGTAAAAGGAGATAATCTTCATTACTATATATTTCATTACCACCAATAATTATTTTACTATCTAAATGAATATTATGAAATGGTTGGGTAACACTTCCAATATTTAAATTTTCATCACTTGGAAGTAAATCTTCTGTAACAGTATTATCAAATACTCCAGTTTCTCCTTTTTCACCTTTTTCACCTTTTGCGCCTTTTGCACCTGTTGCACCTGTTGCACCTTTTTCACCTTTTTCACCTGTTTCACCCTGTGTTCCGGGTGGGCCTTGTGGCCCTCTTCCTGTATTTCCTAATCTAAATGACATTTATTCAATAAAAAACAAGTTTTTAAATACAAAAATGATTAGTCAATTATAGTTATTTCCTTACTAAAATAAAAAATACATGTTGTTAAAAGATTTTTTTAGAAAAACTGTCGATCTCAATGATACAATGAGCGGAGGATGGAGCTGTCTTTATTATGGAATTTTTTCAAATATAATTGAAGAAAATAATTATGAAAATGTGGCCGAAATAGGTATAGGTTATGGAACGCATGCTAAATATATTCTTAAAAATAATAATATAAAAAGGTTATTTCTAATCGATCCAATGAAAAAGTATGATAATGATGGATTCGTAGATGATATTTTAAAAAACGAAAGCGATAATCATTTCAATGAAATGTATGATTTAATAAATAAAGAATTAGATCCATTTAAAAGCAAATATAAATGGTTTAGACAGGAAAGCTTGTCAATTAAAGAAGATCAAATTCCAACAGAAAGTTTGGACTGTGTTTTTATAGATGGAAATCATGAATATTCTTACGTTAAAAAAGATTTAGTTTTTTGGTGGAAAAAAATTCGTAATGGAGGTCAGTTATTAGGTGACGATTATTCAGTCCATCCAGGAGTTTATTTAGCCGTGAATGAATTTGTAAGCGAAAATAATTTGAAATTTGATTTACTCAACAAAAAAGATTGTGATCACAAAATATATAGAATAAAAAAATTATAATTCAGACGAGACAATGTTGTCATAAAACCCATCTAATGTAAATAAGTGTTTAATCTTATTATATTCCAAAATCATATCATTGTATTTATCGCTATCAATTTTAGACAATATATCTTTCAAATTACCTATATCTTTAATATTGACACTTATACAAAATTTGTCATAGACAACATCGCTTTTATATGGTAACCATTCTATGTCATCCCAAACATATATAGGGATGCATCCAAGTAACATGACTTCATAAAAACGAAAAGAATTTCTCCCATACCCTCGAGGACATAAAACAAACTTTGAATTACATGTCGTTTCTACAAATTTATTCTGTTTTTCTACACAAACGTTAGGCGTCCACATCGAACTACATATTAAAACAAAATCTCCGTCGTTTTTAAAAGAATCGATCATTATGTTTCTCAAAGAATGAGTCAACGCACCAACAAAACTACAAAGTATTTGTTTCTGTTCGAAAGTTTTATCTATTTTTTTTGATAGTAGATTTCCGTTTATATCTTCATATATCAAAGGTATAGGAACATTTCCAGAACAGCAACCATATACAATAGTATTTATTGGTAAATTAAGTAGACACCCGTCATCATATTGGATAATTGTAAAATATCCGTCCTCATTATAATTATTCTCAAACCATTTATCTAGTTGATCCTGCATTTCGCTTTTTTTTGAGGGAAACCAGTGTTCGATCTGAAAATTTGTCCATAGAAATGGAATATATGTTCTTTTAGTTTTTGGTAAATGAGTTTTGTATTTGTCTAAGAAATATTCTTCGATATAGAATCCGTTTTTGAATGGTGGATAAACATCTTTGTTTTTACATAAAAAAAGATTATTGTCGATCATTTTATTTGTTATTTATAATTTTATATAATTATAAATAAAAAATGTCTTTGGAAAATATTCAAGTTGTTGTTATATGTGTAAATTATTCAGATTTTTTGAAAATAACATATCAAAAAAATATAAGATTTTTCAACCAAACTAATTACCATATTATAACTTCATCTGAAGATCAAAAAACTATTGATCTATGCGTGAATCTAAATATAAAATACGAAATATATGATGATTTTTATCTTAATTCTTCTAAAATGAATAAATCTGGTGCTATTAACAAGATTCAGAAAAGATTATATAATGAATTTCCTGATGATTGGATTTTGTTATTAGATGCAGATATTATTTTACCTGATAATTTTAAAGAGTTATTTTTAAGTAAATGTGATAATACTATGAGTCTATATTCTTTGAAAAGGAAAGATTATGAAGAAGAAGATGATTTTTTGAATTCCGAAAATTTAATAGATTACACAGGTATAAATTTCATGGGTTTTATGCAATTGTATCATAACAAAACTAAATTCTATCCTGAATTTTCAAACGATTGCGGAATCTGTGATGCCATATTCAGAGATTATTTCTTCGATTATTTAGTATTACTAGATGAAGATTCTTATGTGGTTCATCTTGGAAAAAGAGATGTGAATAATAGAGGAAGAGTAACTGGGTTTTGGTATTATTAGCCGTTCATTATTTCCAGAATTGGTATATAATGTCTCGGTTTTATTTGCGAATTAGTATGATGTATAACATGTCCATAAGTTTCTTCAACGCTAAGTCTTCCAAAAATAATACTATCTATAATATCAAATTTCGACGGTTTTACATTAATACCTAAATGATTTATTTTATCGTCAATAGACGTGTGTTGAATATGAAATGCGTTAAAATAAAATATCATTCTTGTTATTCTTGATAAAGTTATAACTAAAACAAAATTCGTGTAAGTAGTGAAATTAAATAACAATAAAAACATGAATAACCTATATAACACACCAATTAGAATTGGTTTGAAATGAATTTTATCTAAAGTTTCAATGAATTCAATTTCGGGTTGAAAAAAACATTGGAAATATGCTTGAAGAGATTTGTAAGGTGCTTTTGTGTATTTATATGATAGGTCTCTATTTTCGACAACAGGATGTAAATGATGTGTATTATGAACATATTTTTGGACATAGACATCGCATGATAATAAACTTTCAAAACTAAAAGATAAGACATTACTTAGTAAGATATTTAGATTATCATTGTGATTGCAATATTTTGAGATGAAACTTAACTTATCATGAGTCAATACATGAATCGATTGCTGTATTCTCGGTATTAAAAATATTATAAATATCAAGAGTATTATATGTTCATTTTGTATGGGTAGAAATGCTAATAAATTTAAAAATAAAATGTATATCATCAACCAGTATGAATGAGTTTCACTACATAGTGGATTTATTTTAAAAGTATCCATCGTTTTTTTATGTTTGAAATGCATTTTTTAAATTATATATTATTGTAGTAGAGGAAATTCATTAATTTTTCGATTTTTTTTTTCTTCTTTTTTTTCATCTATTGGCGTCGTTTCAAGTGAAGTGAGTCTAGATGAATGAGGAGTTACATTTATTTTTATAATATTATCAACAATGTCATTGTAAATACAAATTAAAACATCAATTATATTACGACCAAATATTTCAAAAAAATCTTCGATTATTTTCGGAGTTTGAATACCTTTTTTACTATTTTCTCTAATTTGAGATGAAATTTGTTCTTTTTGTTTAAATAATTCAGATTGAATTTCAATTTTATTATATGCACTATAAATTCTTTTAATATATTTAGACCCTTTGATTATAAAATTTACAACATCTTTGGTTTTATTTACACTATAAACTTGCAGAAAAAATCCAAAATTATCTAAAATTGAATGAACGTAGCAATTTTCATTTAATTTAATACTTTGTTCCAATTGACTATTGTAAACGACATCCATGAAAGCTCCATAACAAAAATATGCTTCTTCTGCGTAAATGGATGCGTGTGATATTTCACATAGTAATCTATACTGATAAAGTTCTTTATCTTCTTTAGAATCAAAACTTTTTATTAGTGTATTAATATACTCTAATTGATCAATATATTTTTGAGATTTTTTTTCATCTAATTGTCTATTACTAACAACATAATTATAAAGCTTCAAAGGATCATCTTTTTTTAATAATGGTGAATTCGATATATCAACATTAAAATTTTTTAAACCTTCTTTACAAACCGAAATAATTGAATCTAATGTTGTTTTATCATCAACAATAATTTCTTTCAATTCCTTAGAATACATAGCGATTTTTAATAAAGAGAAACCTAATTGTGATTTATAATGATTTTCATATTTTTCATCTAAAGTCAAATAAAATTCTTCTTTCTTTGGGTTTTCACTTAATAACCCTCCAATATTTTTCGGAAAAAAATATGAATGGCAATAAAAATTCACATCTAATAATTCCGAGCTATTTTTATCACCACCAAATAAAATTTGAACTGACTCCAATATTTTTTTTAAATGTTGATATGTTGTGAAATTTTCAGATTCTTTAGTGACTAATAATGTAACATCTATATCGCTTTTTAAAGTATTACTACCAGTTATGATTGGTAAACATCCTTCGCTTTCAACGCATAATAATTTTAATAGTTCATCTATCAAATTTTTTCTATTTTGTACTAATAGTTTCATATTTGTTTCGTCGTAGTTAAGTAATATAGATGACCAAGATGAAGAATTACGTTTGAATAACTCATTATTTTTAATATTACTTGATATTTCAACTAAAACTGTTGATTTTGAAACATCATCTTCTATACCACCGTCGGATTTTCGGTTATTTTTTTTTACATTAATATAAATCTTGTTGTGATCGATATTCAGTATATTCATTGAATATTTCGGTGATTTCTTCTTAAACATTTTAGGTGATTTTTTGCGCCGCGGGGAACTCTTTTTGAGTTTTCGCTTAGATCTTTTTCGAGAAGACTTTTTCATCTTTTTATTTAAAATAAAAATAAAAATATATTATAAATGAATCTTCGAGATTTTAAAGATGTTTTATGAAAACCAAACGAAGGATTTCATAAAGGTGGAATAAATATTTTTGGCTTATCACATTTGGACATGGTTTCATTGCAACAATTTTGATAGGAGGCATATTGTATTATTTTCTAAAACTGAAATTGGATTGCAAAAGTTTATTTATTTATTGGATTTCAATGTATTGTTTCTATTTGGAATATTTCTACATCGATTATTTTCAGTGAACACAACTTTAAATAAGGCAATATTCGGCGAAGTTTGAAATTATTATACCTACAATAGGTATAATAAAATTACTTATATTTTTATATAAACTATGATCAACCTTTTTTTTTTACTTGAATCTTTTGTAAAACTATTTATTGATTATATTATATTTTATTTACTTCTTTTTCAGTTCGAATTCCATGTTTAACTTATTCACTATAGATGTGATATTACAACATTCATTATTTTTTCCAACTTTTATCAAATGTTTTGGGTCTAAATTATCTTCTCCATATGCAAGTTGGTATATTGAACCTATTGTATCCCTCACGGTTCCATCATATTGAATCTTTATGTCCTCTGTCAACTTTATAATTCTTCTCTGAATGTACCCGGAAGTTGATGTGTTCATTGCAGTGTCACTAAAAAAATAAAAAAACGAAAATGTTAGTCATATTATGAAAATATTTAATCGAACGAAAAATACAGATTTTCTGCTTACCTACATCCCTCTCTCCCAGACATACTGTGAAAATAGAACTGTTTTGGATTGAGACCCCGTATAAACGAAGAATCGATAAAACCCCTTGCTTCGTACTCATCTTTTAAATCTAACCCATCGAATCCGTAGTGTGGTAGAGTTCTCTTTCCATTGTTCAAAGTTGGCTTGACTCGTTGTCCGAGAACATTCTGTTGACCAAGTAAACCCGTAATTTGGGCTATATTGAAGAAATCACCTTTTGAACCACTAATTACAGTACTAATAAAGTTATTTGATTTATCGAGAGCATCTTTTGCGATTTTTAGACCGATATCTTTGGCTTTACTGAGGGTTCCTAGAATTCTGACTTCTTTGATACCAGGATGAGTTGTAGTTGTTTTTATACCCTCAGCTTCAATATAACATTTTGTAATGACATCTTCGATTTCTTGAACTTTATCAAAACCTTGAACCATACAATCTCCTAGTCCAACACTAAACCCGGATATTAATAACCAATTATTTGTTACAAATTGGATTCCATCTATAAATTCGGCTGTTCTATCTGGGCCATATTCTTTATGAATAACATGGATAAGAGAGTTCGAAACAGCTCCTAAAGTATTTTTATCTAGAGCGCCTTCATATAGAACACCTCTATAAATTCTCACAGTGGGTTCATTGGGATCGGCATTATTTTTTCTTTCATATATAAGATCATCAGGTAAAACTAATGAAATAAGACCTTTTCCATGAAAACATTGAACTTTCTTTCCTTTATCTTTGTATACACGTCGGATAAGTTGCATCTTTTTTTGAATAGCTTCGACGCTAATTCCGATGTGTATAGATATATTAAAAAATTGTGCTTTAGTTACCTGTTTAATTCCAAGCGTCATTCGATATGCACCCAATAGAGAATCTTGGACTATGCACATATTCGGCTTGGAACTTTGCGCCGATATCATTTTACATTTCGACGCAGATAATAATCTTAATTCCGTCATTGACTCTAAAGTCTGCGGAATATGTATATTCATCTCATCTCCCGTTACTACCTTATATCTCTATAAGGACTAGACTGTACCTTAAGCTATCATTGGGGTTGACGCCCCTCAAACCAACACCTTACCAGTCGTTGAGACTTTCTCATACTAAGTCATATAAAGTTTAGAGAATAGCCTGCGGATTGTCTAATTCTTAACCTTTTTACCATTGGGTACGACAATTAATCGTGTTCCCCTTAAAAGTTTCCAAATAAGGGTGGTAGTTAAGACTCTGAAGAGTTTCCCGCAACCAGGTGTTTTGCAAGAATGTTAATATATTCTTCGTGAACGCTGAATTCATCTTTATTTTCTTTTATAACTTTCATGTGTCTTTTTATTTGTTCGAGATCAATGTACTTATTTTTTTTTAAATTATCTTTTTTAGTAACAGGCATTATATTATACCAACTTAAAATATGCTTTCTATTTTCATAGTTAATATCTTTAATGGGTATAACATGATCTATAGTCCAAAGCTTTCCGTGATCTGCAATAGTTGTTATATTTTCAAAATATTTAAAAAATAAACCACACCAATGTTTCAAATATTCAGAGTCACAGTCTACATATTCGTAGTGATCACTACATCCTTTTATCATTTGTCTAATTTTGGTTCTATAATCATTTATTTTTTTAAATTCGTCATCTGTTTTTAATCTTGTTATTCTTTTTTCACTTATTTCTTTTTTATTTTTTTGAAACCAATTTGATTGTAATTCAGACATTCTTTCTCTATTATTTTCAGTCCATTCCTTGCTTTTATGTTTGTTTTCAGATCTATATTTTCTACCATGAGATCTTTCACAGTCTTTGCAAGTTTTTCTATTTACCCTAAAATGGTCTTTTTTATTTTTTTCTGTATTACATTTACTACAACAAATTGTTTCATTAGATTCTTCTTCTAAGTACTTATCATTTTTTTCTTTGTAATTATCTCGAACTTTTTTATTATGACACTCTTTACACTCTTTTCTATTTTTTCTGTATTCAGAAACATCTTTTTCGGTCTTACAAGTTGAACATATCATTTTTTATTAAATCAGCGTTACTTTTTAAATGAATATATTAATTTATTCTCACTAGGGGATAAACAAACTTTTAATTTCCCCTGTTTTCGACCTAATAAAAATCGAAATCTGCATTAAAGCTTTTATTTATACTGAGATTGAATCTCAAAGTTTTTCCTGGTCTTATTACGATTTCCTGTGCGAGCATCGATCCTTCATGGAGAGTCTGTAAGGTGAAAACGTGGTTAGAAATTATTTATATTAAAATATAAAAAATAAAGGTAACTTACCGGCTGTCCGTAGCCACCATTACTTTCGTAATGGACTAGACTGTATCTTAAGCAGATTCAAGTTGATTAGACTATCATTATCTACCGACACCCGTGGCATACTAAATTAAAAAGTATACACTCGGTCGTTGAGGGAGTATCATATCCTAATCATATCGGACTTAGATACTTTACCCGCGGATTGCCCATTTACATTCTTAAAGTTTTTACTATGCCCTAGGTCGTTACCCCGGGTATTACAAATAGTTTCCTAAATGTAAGTAGTATTTAAGACTTTAGGGTGTTCCCGTCATTATAAGGTGTCTCGCCCATATATTAATTGGACTAGATAGTTATATTATTTCAAAATTGAAATTCTTATTTTACACTGTTTGTCCTATTCGGTAAATAAGAAACCGTAAGGCAGCTACCTTTTTTAACTCACATATTTATCCTATATATATTATTAGGATTTAACATTTTGGGTTAAGCAACACAATATCACCGTCTTGTAGTTGTCTTTCAACTATATCTCCGATATTTAATTTATAAGAGCGCTTTTCTGGGTACTTAAGATCTCTTATCCATTCCCCATTTCTTTTTAATTTATCTCCGGGTTTTAATAGCTCTCTTCCATTGGTAACAACGAATTCAAACTCTTTTTCAGTTTGCTCATCTATTCGAACGATTACATCTCCATGTGCAACTCGAGTTCCTTTAAAAAACAAGGCATTTTCTAGATTAATTCTAGTAACACCTTTATCTTTAAGAACATAGTTGACTTTTCCTTTATCAACCAGATCCATGCAATAATCATAATTGAAATTCGTTACTTGCACAGGAATCGTCAAATTCTTTGCAATCTCGGGGGGAACCGCAAGCTGACCCATTTTTAGAGTTGGATCAGGTCCAATCACGGTTCTCGCAGTTTGCTAATAATAATAATAATAATAATATAATTAAAAATTAATACTAAATAATAAAACATGCTCAATAATAACATCAAATAAATAAATAATAATAAATAACATACCTCGCATCTTTTACCCAAAAGGTTGCTTCTAAGCAATCCTTCTTTTCCAGTCAATCTCTCCTTAATTCCCTTTATCGCGCGACCATTGGTAGAATGTTTCGCTCTTCCCGAAGAATTATTATAAAACGTGGCTATTCTGAACTTCAAACTTTGTAAATGTTTTTGTTTCTTTGTGTCAGAAATTTGCACACCGTCTTGTTGTTGTAAATGATTATTAGCTTTTATGATCTCAACTAATTGAATTGTTAGATCATCATCACAGATGTTATTTTCACTGCAAACGAAAGGGCGGCAACCTAAAAAAAGTGGTTAGTAATCATTCATGAAAAAATAAAAAATAAAAATTATAACTTACATGTTGGAATAACTGGGAAGACAGTTAATATTAGATTCTTGGGTTGCATGAGGTCTGGATTGAAACCAAGAAGTTTGACATCTTCAATACTAACATTATCGAATATTTTCTTGATTTCATCGACTTGTAAAACAATGCTGATTTTCCCCTTAACCTTATCTTTATAAACCATGGAAATGAGGTTATCAGAAATGGTATGCTTGATGTCAGGTTGTGGGTGAGAGCAGTGAGTGCACATATCAATTTTCTCAAGTTTTTCAAGAATTTTGTTGAATCGCTTCATGCCTTTCAACTTATGTAAATTGTTAAGAGTGATTTGATCTTCCGTAATCAAAAGTCGGTGACACTTAATACAAAAGCATCTAATGAGGCTAACAACTTGCTTGTAATATAAAGGGTGAATGAGATTTTCATTCAATGGGATATATCCAAAATGACCTATAATGAAAAATATTAAATAGATGGTTAAAATAATAGATGGTTAAAATAATAGATGGTTTTAGTTACCTGGACATGACCAAACTGTTTGCCCGCATTGGACACATATTTTTCCGTTTTCGATTGTTCCAAGTCGAGGGTCATAAACAGTCCCATAACTTGAATCTTTATCAAGGTTACATAGTTTAGGGCTATTTATTTCACATACTGCTAATTTTTTTATTTCTTCGGCTGAATATACTCCGAAAGTTATTTTTTCAATTTCTCTAGTATCTTGATGCATTGTTGTTTAATATCTGAAAAATATTGGAAAACAACGCGAAAAAAATCAATTTTTAGTTTTATTTCCAGGCTCTTTTAGGATTTTGTGAAGACAAGGAGAAATCTATCTCTTTAATAAATTTGTTTTATATATAAAATGAATATAGTTTCAAGACCGTGATATATATAAATCTTTAAAATAAATATAGTCTTTTAAAAAAATAAACATATAAATAAATGATAAATGATGATTAAAATAATACTTTTTTACGTATTGTTAATTATAGTATTTTACTTGATATTTACCGAATTTGAAAGATATGTTGAGGAAAGGTGTAATTTCAGTTTTCATAAATTAATTTATCCGAAATTGTATAATAGAATAAACAACTTGAAATATAAAAATAATTCCAGAGTAGTTATTTGTAGTTTAGTTCGAAATTCATCTAAATACATTGAAAATTCAAAAATATTTTTTGAGTATATAGGGAATTTATTTAACGATTATAGAATTGTTTTATTTGAAAATGATAGTGAAGATAATACACGTGAGATTCTTAAAGAATGGGCATTGAATAATAAAAGAATTACTTTACTAGATTGTTATGACACTTTCGGGGTTAAAGATTGTAAATTAAATATAAAAAAATCATATGAAATTGGAGTGTTATCTAAAAAAAGAATTGAAAAAATGGTAATGTATAGAGAACAATATCTTAATTATGTAAAACAGAATTATTCTAATTATGAATACATGATGGTAATAGATTTCGATCTTAACGGTAATATAAACATAGATGGTTTAATAGACACATTAAATTTAAGTGATGAATGGGATGCTGTTTTTATTAATGGAAGAACTCCAGTACCAGGAACATTGGGGTTAAGCACTATTGCTTATGATAATATAGCTTATGTTGATTATGAAAACGGTGAATATTCATCAGAAGAATATAATATAAGCAAATTATTGTATAATAATTTCAGGATGGAAGAATTGATCAATAAAAATAAGGACAAAATGTTCAGAGTAAAATCAGCATTTAATGGCATTGGAATCTATAAAATGAAATCAATAATAGATTTGAGTTATAATGGTGAAACAAATTGTGAACACACAAATTTGGCAAAATCAATGATTGAAAAAGGTAAAAAAATATTTATAAATCCAAGATGGATGGGTTATTTTGAAAAACAAGGTCCACAGGTAGGCTTATTAAATTTACTCGTTCAATGCATTTGATTATGGAAAAATTTATATATAATACAAATATATATAAATTTATATATAATACTGAAAGAAAATTTTATTATATGTATATAAATAAAATATTTAAAATGAAGAAAGAAATTTCGTATAATAAATTGAATAGTAATTTAAACGAAATTTACAAATTTCTTTTGGCAACTGGATTTTACAATATAATAAACGAATATAACATAAATTTTCAAAATTTGGAATCAAAACCAGCGATTCCTGATTGGAATAATTGTTCAAATAGAATGGATCATCTAAGTCAATATTATTTAAAAAATATAAATCTTGGTATAGAATTTTTTGAATCTCCATGTCGTTTAGGGCGAAAAATCGCAGAATGTTCATATTATAATAAAAATAGGAAAGTTTCAAAAGATATATTAAATGATTGTGTGTTTTGTCAAACACTGAATAGAAAAGATAGTAGTTTATGTTACCCATTCAGGCAAATGAAAATGATATACATTGATGGTTTAATAATATTACCAAATCCTTTTCCATATTTTAAAAGGCAATTTTTAATAACAGCTGATGTCGCTGAATATTCTGACCATTACACTCAAACAATATTTCAAGAAAATTTTTCATATTTTCACAAGATATTGAAGGTGTCTAATGAATTATGTAAACAAAAAGATGGTATGGTTTTTTTCAATGGTTTATGTGGTAATAGTTTAAAACATTTTCATTGTCAGTTCGCAATTCATAAATTACCAATTTTTTCATTCATAGATGATGTGGGAAATAAAGAAAATTTTATAAAAATCGAACCGAATGTTCAGGTTTTATTTAATAATGATTCGAATAAATATTTCAGAGGAATTGTTTTTTCTAATTTAAGTTTAGAAGATTTGGGGGAAAAAGTGGAAAAATATATAGAAGAGTTGAGTCATCTGAAATATTTGTATAATTTTATTATAAGAAGAAAACGAAGTAAATTACAAATGGTTTTATTTATAAGAAATTGTAAAACTAAAAAAGGAACAGTTGACTTTAATTTTGGTTCAACTGAATTAGGTGGATCTATCGTAAATCAAATTAGATTTGATGATAAATTATTCAAAGAAAAAGATATTATCAAATATTTAGATGAAACAAATAATGTTAGAGATATTATTAAGGTTGTAAAAAAAATTAAAAAAAACCTAGAAACATGATTTAAAGTGAATATATATTATATTTAATTACTAACTTAGTTTAAAATGAAAAATAATTTAAAAAAAATTGCTGTAAGTGTTATTATAATGACTTTTGGTATTGGGATTCCTGTATACTATGTATCTTCGAAAGAAAACAAAAAAATAAATTGATTTTTAAAAAATAATCCTATTAAAAAGTATGAATAGTCTTAATTATGATGTTTTTAGTGTAATATTTGATTATCTTTCACCTAAAGAATGTTTAAACGCGAGTGTATCTTCAAAAGATATTTATTCTATTGTGAAAAATCAGGGTTTTTTAAAAATATTACATGTGAACGGAAATTATCCGATAAATAAGTTTGAAGATGCGTTTGAAATGATGAAAAGAATTATAATGCATAAAATAAGATGTGAAACAATATATATTCATCTTATTAATAACCCATGTCCATGGATGTTCGATTGGCCTAAGAATGTTTATTTCATGGGGTGTGATTTTGAAAAGGGAATTGTAGATCCTATTAAACAGGTTAATACAGAATACATTTTTATAAGAAGTAAGTATAACTGTAAAGATCTGAAAATAAATTACGAAAAATTTCCTAAACTAAAAAAAGTAATTATAGAATAAATTTAATTTTTTTATTATATTTGAATATAATAAAAATGCTTAGATCTAAGTCAAAATCAAAATCTAAGAGGCGAAAGGCTTCTTCAAAAAATCCGAAAAAGAAAGATGAATTTAAACATCTATTTGACATCGATTATATTAAGAGAAATACTAAAAATCTTTCGAAATTGAAAACTAGTTTGAGAAAAATAAGAAATAAAGGTGTTGGTATTTTTGCAAATAAAAAAATAAAAAAAAATGAAGTTATCGTTTACTATCTATTGAAAGCGTATAAAATGTCGAATTTTCCTAATTTATTTAACAATGTTTATACAATTGAGTTATATACAAAGAGTGGAAATTCAATTCAATCATTGATTGGTGATTTGTGTGATGAAAGTTTGATGCAACCTGATTCAAAAGGGATTGCTTATTGGGGGTATTTTTCAAATGAACCATCAAATGGTCAAATGGAAAATTCATTTTTGGATATAAATTTAAATGAAAATTATATGAATAAGAATAGAATTAAACATGGGGATTATGTTTTATATAAATTAATTGCGTCAAGAGACATTGAGAAAGGTGAAGAAATCACATGGTGTTATGGATCTTCATACTCAAGAAATTATGAAACAACGTGTGACGAAAAATGAAAATTGATTTAATTCGATTTTCTTTATTTAAAATGTATACATGTCAGCAATATTATATTCAAGAATTTCTAAACTACCAAATAATGGAAATAATGGATGTGTGAATAATATGTCATTGGAAAGTCAAGATCATGAAAATAGGAAATTTATTCAAGACAATAATATAAAAACGTTTAAAAGTCTTAAAGAGGTTGGATCTTCTTATTTAAAAAAGCAGCATGATCTGATAAATATTTTAAAGAATTGCAAAAATAAAACATTGGTAGTCTACGAAGCATCTAGATTAAGTAGAAATGTAAGAAATTTTAAGGAAATCTATGATATTTGTTATAAACAAAAGCATGATATAGCAATTGTTAATATGAATACAATTTTCAAGCATGATGTTAAGAGTAATTTTGAAATTCTTTTAAAAATGATTGAAAAATCAGAAAATGAATCTCGTGAAATGGGGGAACGAATTTCAAGAACTATAAAATACAAAAAAAGTATGGAATTACCATGGGGTTCAAATGAAATTGAGAAAAATATTAGAAAATTGATACAGTTATTGGGTGGAAAGAATTCTTCAGTGCAAAGAATAAAAGATTTGATTCAAAAAGTTGGAAATATTGAGGGTAAAGAAGAATTTGCTATTGTTGAGTATTCATCTGGATATGCTGGATATGACCGAGAAATAAAAGATTTCTTACCGTATCCAATGACAACAAAAGAAATTATTGCGGTTTTAAACGAATATGAAATTAAAAAACGAAATTCTAAATTTAAGCCTTTAGATATATCTGAAATAGTGAATGATGATAATTTAGGTTTAGATGAATTAAAAATAGATAACACTATACCTATACCTAATGACAAATGGGTATGTTTATATTATGATCCAAATATAGGTCTTCCGCCAAATATCACTCTTCCTGAAAAATTTATCTTACCTGATGAACCAATGATGTTATATATTCCCCAGTTATAAATAATAATGTTATTTTATATTCTAATTAGAATATAAAAATTATTAGATCGATGCTTAGTTTTTAGATGATTTTTTGGATTTAGATCTTCTTTCGGAGTTAGATCTTCTTTTGGAGTTAGATCTTCTTTTGGATTTAGATCGATGCTTAGTTTTTAGATGATTTTTTGGATTTAGATCTTCTTTTGGAGTTAGATCTTCTTTTGGAGTTAGATCTTCTTTTGGATTTAGATCTTCTTTTGGATTTTTTTCCATCAGAAGTTTTTTGTTTTTTTGACGGCGGTTCACTGATTTCAGTTGTTTCGTCTATTTTAGTTGTTTCTTCGTCTTTTTGAAAAATTTTAACTGCATTCAAATCAAGATTTTCTTTCGTAATAGTGTATGATGCTTTTCCTAACATATTCCAAAAATCTTCATTTAGAATTTGTGAAATAATCAAATTAATATTATTTTTTTTGCATATCTCTTCTACATACAAAATCATGTTTTTAAAATGTCCTTTTTTTTGGTATTTTTCTTTAATTTCAACTTGTTTGATGTTCAAAAATGGGACAAAAAATGTTTCATCTAATTTCAAAGGTTTAATTTTTTTAAGCTTTTCAAATAAGCCAGGATTGTCTAATTTAAATTTGTCGTCTTTTTCACATTTGTTATACAAGTATTCAAAAAAGTCATACCTATTTTCTAGTTTAATTTGAATTGTATTAAAATGTTTATCTTTGTAAGTGTGGTAAATATCAGAACGTTTATCACGTAAAAAAATTTAGAAATTTTTTTTTATGTAAGTGTCAAAATTTTTTTGAAAAGGAGGCATGATTTCTTTGCTCATTTATTTTATATACATAAAATATTTTTATTTTATAAAACTTTAATAGAATAGTCTCAATAAGACTAAGTAAATTAAATACATAAAAATTAGAAATACAATTACCAATAATGCGTTATTATAAGTCACCTTTGGACCAACCTTATTATGGACAAAACATTTCATGCATTTACAGTTATTAATGTGAGGTTCAACTAAGTTATATTGAGATTCGGATTCTCCAGTAATTTCATTTTCAGAAACAGATATGATTTCGATTGGGTTGTCATCAGAAAATTTCTCCGATCCACTATTATCTATACTACCATCTTTATTTAAATAATACATTTTTTAAGTTTTTTTTATTAAAGATTAGATTTTTTTAAAACATTGTTTAAAAATTTAAATAATATATAAAAAAAATGTTTGTGACATTTATAACATCTGTATCATTTATTTTAGGAGGATACTATCTATTAGAAAAATTATTTCCTGAATATATTGAAATAAAGTATCAAAAATGGATTAGTTTAAATTCTATGATGGCAACCAAATATAAATCACCAACAATGGTGAAAATTATGAGCGTGTATATGATTTGTAAATTTTTTTATTTACAAACATTGCAATATTTGACAAATACTGTTGTGAAAATAGACAAAAATAATTATGAAATTAGCTACATAATAAATGGAAAGATTTATAAAATGGTTGTGAAACCAGAAAGAGGTCCCATGAATTATTATAAAATATTAAATGATAAAAATGAAAATATAATTGAAGATATTTCTCAATATTACGGACCCCATTATAAAAATCAAGTGAAACTAACACCTTCGTTTTTCAAAACAACAACTATAAAATTAGTTCTGTTCGACGATTCAGAACAAGTATTTGGAGAATGTGAACAAATCATACTATAACACCAATTATTTTATAACTAAATTAGTTATAAAAACAATATATTTTTACTTTTTGATATCAGTCACCTTGACTTTTTGCATTTCAATATTGTTTCCTTTTCTTGCTTCTAGAATTTCATTTAAAACATTTTTAGCGTTCATTATACCATGTGATTCTAAAATTTTGATTGATTCTTGTTCAGCGCTTTTCTTGCTAACATTGATTCTTTTTTTCTTATTTTCAATTATAATCGCAGTATCTTTGTCTTTTACACCAGGTATATTTTTTTCATTTAGATACGAGATGATATTTTTTTCAATTAGCATTGATCTTTTTTTTAAATTAGTTGTGACACCTTTCAAACGTTTAATTTCCGTATTAATTTCTTTCAGTTCATTTACATAATTTTGAATTGACATTTTATTCTATTTTAATACTTTTTTAAGTAATATTTTAAATAATCAAATATTGTCGAAATCGATTTCTTTTTTTTCTTGAACAATGTCCTCTTCGTCACTTTCATTTACAAAGTCGAATCCGTCATCTTTAGTTTCTTCAACATCTTCATACAACTTTATATTATCAGGAATTTCATTTTCTTTTTTTAGAAAATTTATCTCTGGAATTTCAAATTTATATATGATATCAGCCTTAGCTTGTTCAAATTCTCTTAAACTAACTAAAACCACGTCGTTCATCTTTATCCAAACCTTTTTTCTCATACTTCCTCTAATATGACAAAGTCTACTGACGCCATCAAAACATGCTACTTCTAAACGACAATTTCCTAAAAGTTTCGTAACTTGACCGTATTCTTGATCTTCAGTTTTTTTATCAACATTCTTAGTACTCTTGAAATCTTCAGGTTTAGAATCCTTCTTCTTCTTTTTATGTGCTTTACCACCTTTAACATTTTTTTTAACAACCATGTTTTGATATTTATTTGTAATATACAATAAATAAATTATAAAAAATCAATTTTCAATTTTTATAAATCCATTTATAATATATGTTTTCTATATCAATTAAATTATAAGATAATTTTTCAGGTTTAGTTAAGAAATTTTTGTTATATTCTTCAATTAGTCTTTCAGCGGTTTCCAATAGATTTTTTTTCGTTTCTTTGATTTTTTTACAAACTAAGCATGTCGGTGATGTTTTATTTTTAGATAATGATTCTTTTGTGAAATAAAAATGAAAACAAGAATCGTTGAAATAAACGTAATTATTTCCAATTTTTAAGGAATTGAAGAGATTTTCATGCATTTTTATTAATTCTTTTTGTGAATAAGGTCTTGTTGGAGATATATATTTTAATTCAAGTATTGAAGACATTTTATTTATTTTTATATTTTCGATCTTTTAAGTTTAATTAAAATTTTATTTAAATGTTATGACAGTTTCAAATGTTTCTAACGCATTTATAATTTTTCCTCTATTTTGATAAGTGTTTGAATCTCTTTTCTCAGTATGCAATAATGTTACGACGATAGATGGAATATTTTCACAATGATAAGTGCTGGATTTTTCAGTGGTTTCAACGCGTTCAATCATTTCATCTAGAGACCCCTCAATTTTTGCTATATATGAATGTGTTAAGCATCTATAAATTTCAGGTAATCTTCTTGTTTGCAAAGAAATCCAATGCATTGTTCTCAGCTCTTCAACAGTTCCTATACTTGAATTATTTCCATGCGTAATACATAAAATATATCTATTTTCATTTGTAAGAAGACCGTAAACTTTACAAGCATACATACTGAATTTTTGATTATTCATATTTTCAGTATCTTTTATTTTTGTCATGGTAGGGTTGTTGAAATATTTAACAAAATAAGAATAAATATTTTCATGTTCGGGTTCATAGTCATCTATTAATTCACCATAATTCATTTTCTTTTTCTTTTTCAATTATATATCTTTAAAATAATATTTTTTAAAATATATAATAAAAATGTCTTATTTAAATAATATAACACAAAAATTAGATAACGGTGGATATGATACTACAGGTTTCAATAAATATGCTGTAACAGTCCAAACCAATAATGGGGTTCTACCAACAACAAATTATTATAATGACAATGACAAAAAGTTTTGTAATTATCAAAGCAAATGGAATGATGAAAATAAAATCGTTGATTGTATTGATTGTGTTTCAAACTACGGATTTTATGGAGAAAGACAATTTTATTGTGATGGAAAATGTATGAGTAAATATAATGTAGGACAGATTTGTTCGGATGGTGGTCTTACAGCAAGAAATATAAATCAATGTTTCAATCCATGTTACGCTTCTCTTCCATCAACTTTTGGCACACAAATTTGCAGTAATGATGTGGATTGTAATATAAATGAAACATGTAGTTCAACAGGATTTTGCGAACCAACTCCTTATATTAGTTATAAATCGGGATCAACTGGATCTACAGGTATATCAGAAAGTTTTAAAGAATCTTCTAAATTATCAGATAGTAAAATGTTTATAGGTGTTTTATAATTTGATATTATATTATTAGGTCAAAAATAATATAATATAATTTAAAATAGCATGTTTAAAATTGAATTGTAGACAATGTAAATTACAATTAAATAGAAAACAAAATTCATAGCGAATTTCTGATCGACAACATTATAATATTTTGCTGCAAATAAACTCAGAACAACTGAAATAAATAACGATGTTTTATGTAAACATGTTGAAAAATTTGGGTTTGAAATTTCTGTTTGAATATCTTTAATAATTTCATTTGTATTTTTTGTCGCAAAATCTCCAATATTTTTCAAAGATTTATCTAATGCATCTTTTGTTTTTTTAGCATCATCGACAATAACATCACCTACATTTTTAAGAGACTTATCTAAAACATCTTTTGCTTTTTCAGCATCATCCTTAAGATTGTCTACAGCTTTTTTAGTTTGATCAATGACATTTCCGGTTAGATTTCCAATGACATTTCCGGTTAGATTTCCTGTAACGGCAGCAATTTGTGTGGCTGCATCTATATTTTGTTGAAAAGAAGACATATTTATTTATTATTTAAAATTATAAAAAATTATAAAAAAAATGTCTAAATTAAAATTAGAGAATGATTTTTATAGTTTTTTATGCCCACATTGTTTAAATGATGTCATGGTTTATAAAACTGAACTCAATTGTCGTATTTTTAGACATGGAATATATAAAGATAGCTATAAACAAATTGATCCTCATGCATCAAAGTTATTATGTGATGAATTGGTGATGAAGAATAAAGTTATAGGATGTGCAAAACCTTTTGAGATTATAAATGATATAAATGGTAATCTAGTTGCCATAATTTGTGATTATAAATAAATGATTATAAATAATTTTTATTTAATTAATTTACCGAATATATCGTCTAAAACATTAAATTGTTTTCTACATAATGGACAAGTATTGTTTTTTTTAGCCCACTCAATCAACGCTTTTGTATAAAAACAGTGTCCACAAGATAATTTGGATGTGTAAGATAAACCATAATAATTTTCACCGGGTCTCAATCTACTAAATGTAATCCCACATATTTTGTCTTTCCCCCATTTTTTATTATACCACATTTATTTTCAATTTAAAAATATTTTTTTTTTTAAATGATATATATTTTTTATATTATTTCATACTTGCATATAAGTCTTTGCAAGAAGGACAATAATGATAATATCGAGTTTCTTTTTTAGTGCAATAATATCCTAAGCTGTCAATAGAACTAACTAAATAATATTCGTTAAAATTTCTTTTATCACTGCAAAAACAGCAATTTGTCGTCAAATTGTCACATTTATGACAATTGCATTTAAATTTCATTGAATATATTTTCCCAGAACGTAGTTTCATAATTGTTTGGTGAATATATCTTAAAAAATGATAGTAAAAATCATTTTTTTTTTAAATTATTCCATATTTTATTTTATCTTCATTAGAAATATAATTTATCAAATGTGAATATGATGTCTCAGGACATTTTAATTCTTTTAGTTTCAAAACAAAACCGAGAGTCATTAAATTTTTATTTGGATGCTCAGTTTGAAGTTTTTTCTTTAACTTTTCATCAATGATTTTAGACATTCCAAAATCTATTATAAATAATTTATCATCTTTGAACATATAGTTCAAAATATTTGAATCTGCATGAAAAACATTTGCATCATCTAATTTTTTGAAAATATTATAAATTTGTTGTTGTTGTGATTTTGTTAAGACACCCTTTTGTTTTTTCATCACTTCATATAAATGAATTTCGAGTTTTTCCATTACAATGAAATTATTTTCTAAATCAATATCAATCACTTTAGGACATATTCCTGTTTTAGAAGCCATGTTTTGACAATGTGCTTCGTTTAATATGTTTTTTTTGGATTTCGTCTTTTTAAAAGTTTTCATTGCGAATTCCTTCTTATCTTTTTTTCTTTCAACAAGAAAAGTAATCCCTTCTTTTCCAGCATCCCCCAATTGTTTGATTATTTTATATTTCTTATTTTCTTCTTTGATAGTTGGTTGGCGGGATTCTTCTTCTTTATGAACGATCGATTTTCTCGGAAGTTTGTATTTTGAATCAATATTTTCGTAATTATTATAAAATGATATAATCAAAGATATCAAGTCTTTTTTATTTTTATATTCTTTAATCTCCAATTCATCAGCAAGTTCTTTCAAATGCAGATAGTTTTGTTTTTCCAAAAAAGAATAGTCCATTTTTATTTTCTTATAATTTATTTTCTATTTTTTTAAAGCGATACAAAAAATTAATTTATATCCATTAAACTTAATATCATCATTGATACAGCGAATCCACACAAAAATCCATAGACTGACTTGTTTTTCATACATAAATAAACATTGAACCAGTCTTTATAATCTTGATCTTTTTGAGAATGTTTCAACATATAATCAGATTTAGGTAATAATTTGTAAACAATCATGGGTAATAGTAGCAATAAAAGTATTATAATATTTATCTTTTGAAATTTAGACATTTCTTGTGTTTTAAAATAAAATGCAAAGCTAATCAATATTGCTATTAAAACTCCTAAACCTAAATGAGTCATTCTCTCTTTTCTAATATTTTCATATTTTAACAATAGTTCTTCAGATAAGTCATTTTTGTAAGCATTTATTTGATTGTGGCAATAATATGTAAATATATAAGATATCAAAAGGCCAATATTTATAGAAAGAATAAGTGAGTTTTTCATTTTATTAAAATGAAATAAAAAAATGAAAAAAAAATCTAAAAAACGTTTTTAAAAATAATATATAATGAGCAGTGTTGTAAAAAAGACTAGAAAAAGTAAAAAATATAATTTTGTTTTGAAGAATATTAACACAGATAAAATTGATCAAAAATATGGTATAAGTATCATGTCTAATTTGTCTCAAAATGATGATCAGCCTATAAATACTACAAAACTTTCAGAATTAAATGATATTTATTCGAACAGTCAACCTGATTCAATTTCATTCTTAGATGAAACTAAAAGATTATATCAATGCTATGTATCAATGATTGATTTCACTTCTGGTGATAATGTGAAAAATTTAAATTACAATTGTTTTTGGTGTAAGCATCCTTTTCAATCCGATCCTATTGGATGTCCAATTAGATATGTGTCTAATAAAGGAATAAAAACGTATTATTCGGAAATAAGCAAAGACAAGTATATCATAAAAGAAAATATTACGGAACATAAGAAAACTTTACTAACTTCACAAAGGAATTTTATTTTTATACCAATTAAATCAAATAATTCAAATATAACATTTGAAGAAAATTCGCATTATATAACTGATGGAATATTTTGTTCATTTAACTGTTGTAAAGCATTTATAAATGCAAATAATCATATTTCGATGTATGAACATTCCAATTTTTTACTAACCAAACTATATAATGAGTTTACTAATTTTTTAAAAAAAGATAGTGTAAAGAATATTAACCCATCTCCTCATTGGAGGCTTCTAAAAGTTTATGGAGGGCATCTAACAATAGCTCAATTTAGAGAAAGTTTTAATAAAATTCAATATGATTTTCATGATATGTTGTCTCTAAAAACAAAATTTAAACCATTAGCTACATTATTTGAAGAAAAAATTAATTTTTAAAAAAAAATATAGGGATTATTTTAATATTTATTTAAATATTAAAAAATTAAGATTTAATGTTTAAGCAGAACGTCTCTTTCTCTTCTTAGAAGGTTTTCTTTTAGACTTCTTCTTCGAATGCATAAGCATTTCTTCCAATTCTTTTTCCAATTTCTTCAACTTTTTAGATCTAGACTTGGATCTAGACTTTCTCTTAGACTTCTTAGACTTAGACTTTCTAGACTTTCTCTTAGACTTTCTGGACTTTCTGGACTTTCTAGACTTAGACTTTCTGGACTTTCTCTTTCTGCCATCATTAGTAAACGCTGCTCGTAAGAGTTGTTGTCCGGCCAATTGCATTGGGGCATTTGAGCTAAGCATAGCCTTATTAAATTGATTCAATCCTCTAATCTGATCACCAATAGTCTCGTTCGTTACCGCACCTGTTCTACTAACATATGATGCTCTTTCTTCAAAACTTGGAATTGAACCAGAACTTTTTTTATGACATTTATTTAAATAGAATGATACTATTGCATTTTTTGAAAGATCAGAAACACCTGGATAATGATGACTTGCATATCTGTAAAGAACATCGTTGAGCCAGTATCTATATTGAGTGCTTCTTCCAACATTTTGTTTTTGTAAATATTCTTGATTGTAAAAATTACACAACATTTTCCACACTTCGTTATTACTTTTAGGAATACCTGTACTATCTCTAAACTGATCCAAATAGTCATCATCAACACCTATCGCTTTCATTAAAACAAATTGTTTTAGATCACGTTGAACATTACCTGCAAGCCCAGGACCTGCAGGACCACGTCCAGAAGCGTCTTCTGCAAATTGTTCCATTTTTAGAAAATCGTTAACAACTTTCGGATTTAAATTAAGATATGGAACGGAGTTGTCCATATTAACATTATATGTATGACCTTTATTATCTTTTACAGTTACTTGTGGAGTAAAAAATTGTTGTTGAGGTTGCATGGCATACCCAATTTGTTGAGGTGATCCATAAAGTCCATCATGATTTTTTGTATATCGCATTTTTTATTTATACACATAAAAAAATATTTTTTTTTTAAAATAAAAATAAAAAAAAATAAAAAAAACTAAAAAAAAACTTATTCAATATTTCATATTAAACTCAAAGGAATTTGGTCTATTTTTTAAAATTTTAATTGGTGCATGTTGTCTAAGTTTTTCTTTATTAAAATCACCATATAATGATGTCCAGATCGTATATTTATTTGTGCATTGCTCATACTGAACAGTATTTTTCACATCATAAACAATTCTTGCAATAACATCACCAATCATATTTTGTATATATTTTTCTTTAGATATAGTTGCATCAAAACCAGTTGGGAAACTATAACTAGAATAAACAGTATTCATGACTTCAAAAATTCTTTTATCCGGTAAAACAATTTGTCTACCTTTTTCATCGATTCCTTCTAAAAGTTGGGTGCATTTATCGGATATAAAATTAACAACATTCTGACTGAAAAATTCGTATATATACATATTATCATTACTATTCGAACCAACAAATTGAGTTTGTTGGAAATAATCAATATAAGTATTATCTTTACTAGTGTTTGTATCGCTTGGTGTCAAAAGATTAGATAAATCATCTTTATTAGAATTTGTTATCATTGTTGAAAGATTTTTATAATCGTTTAAAGAACTAAATTTGCTATATCTGCTCATTTTTTATTCTATACTTATTTATTTTAAATTCTAAATATTTTTACGAGATGATATTCGGAAAATTTTTATTTATACTTTTATCTTCGTCTTCTCTAGATTTTTTCATCTGCATTGCTGCATTTAATAAATCAAGTTTTTTTTGATCTTTTTTTTTATTTTTTGTTTCATATTCATTGTAGTCATGATGTGGAACCTTATATTTTGATTCTTTTTTTTTATTTTTTTTTACAATTTCTTGAACAGTAATTGGTGATAATTCTTCTAGATCATTCTCATCATCGTCATCTTCTTCGATTATTTGCTCTATTGGCGTTGTTGTTTCTTCAGAAAAATTTTCCTCAATAAGAAGGGGTTGTTGTTGCATCATATTTTGATGAGGAGGAACCATATTAGGTTGAATCATATTTTGTTGTGGGGGAACCATATTAGGTTGCATCATATTTTGTTGAGGGGGAACCATATTAGGTTGCATCATATTTTGTTGCATCATATGCTGTTGAATCATATTTTGCTGATGAACCATATTTGGGTGAGGATGTTGTTGCATCATATTATTTGGATGAACCATATTTGGATGCATCATATTTGGATGATGAGGTGGAGGTTGCATCATATTTGGTTGTTGAAATTGAAACGAAATCCAATCATTTAATTCTTTTCCTTCATATTTTTCAACTTGAGTTTTATCCTGAACTACCAATAAACATGGCACTACACTTATTTCTATATCAGAGGATTCAATTTTTTTTCTAACGATTTCATTATCAATACAAACTAAATTTATATTTAATCTTTCAGTCAAATTATTTTCTTGGATTAGACCTAATAATCTTTTAGACGGATCAGAATATTTACTGAATAGTAACATTTTAAAGCTGCTCTTATTTGCCATTGGATGTTTTTGTTATATAATTTTTAAACTTTTTAAATATGTTATAAAAAAATCTTCATAAATTATAAAAATGGAAGATAATGGAAAAATTAAATTAAAGAAATCCGTCGGAAAAAAACAAATTATTAAACCGAATATTTTACTTGATATAGATCAAACTTTAATTGATGCAGTTCCTTTAGTTTTAGATGAAGATGATGACGAAGAATTTTTCGATTTTCGCAAATATAAGGAAAAAGCAAAAAGATTTGATTTTGAAAATATGGATGATTATTATGTTATTTTTGAAAGACCTCATTTACAGAAATTTTTAGATTATATTTTTGAAAATTATAATGTTAGTATTTGGACTGCTGCAAGCAAAGATTATGCTTTATTTATAATAGAACATATAATTATTGGAAATAATCCTAATAGAAAATTAGATTACACATTCTTTTCTTATCATTGCTCTTTATCTTCAAAGTTAAAGAAAGGAACTAAAGATTTAAGCATGCTATGGGATATTTATAAAGATAAAAGATATACACCATATAATACGTTTATTTTAGATGATTATGATGAAGTTTACAAAACACAACCCCAAAATTGTATAGAAGCCCCGGCATTTTATTTTACTAAAAAAGGAAGTGAAAAAGACACTTTTTTAACCGATTTAATACCTAAATTAAAACAAATTAAAGTGAATGTGTCGAGTGGTATTAAAAATTTTATAAAATAATTCGATTTATGGATTATTGAATTTCAAACTAATAGCTTGTTTGAAATCACAGAACTTTTTTATTTTAATAATTTATTAGTCCAATCCAATCATTTGCTAATTCATCAAATGTTTGATTTATCGCCCATTCATACGCTTTTTCTATAAAATTATTTTTCAAATAAGGTCTTTCTAAAACAAAGAAAATTTTATTCAGCATCTTTTCATTATTTATAGGATAATCACATAGAATTCCTTTTCCTATAACTATTTCACTAAGAGCACCTATATTTATTGTGCAAACCAAACATTTAGAACACATCGCTTCGACTGCTGTAATACAATAAGTTTCTTTAAAATCTGTAGGATAAAACCAAATATCAGATTTTAAAAATTCTATAGCTATATCTTTTTGCGATAGCCGTGTATTTAAAAAGACATAATCTAATTCTTTGATTTTTTTCAAAGTTAAAACATCTATATTTTCTGTTAATGCAAATATATATAAACTTGTTTCAGGGTAATTTTCCTTTATTTTTGGAAGAACTTCAATTAAATTTGAAAGACCTCTTGATGGATCAGATGTGTATATGAAACGATAAGGAACCTTTTTTATATTTTCAGTATTTTCAAATCTTTCAGGGTATATTGCATTTCTCGACACTATAATTCTATCCTCTGGTAGATTTAGAGTTTTCACTATATTATTTTTTTGCCAGTTTGACACAGCTATTATACCTTTAAATTTGTGCTTATGAGTCTGAAAACATTTGGACATATCCATTATAGGTAAAACATCGTGAACCCAGAGATAAACATTTTTAATATTATCATAGTATAATAAATTTGATGTGAATCGACTTACAAATAAATAATCGATTATATATTTCAAAGCAAATTCAGAAAAATATTTGTAATCAATATATTGAATACCTTCAACAATTCCCTGATTGTCAACACCCTTGTCTTCAAATGACCCTACTATTATAACTTTAAAATTTCTTTTTAAAAATTCCTTTCCTAAATTTATAGCCATATATTCAGACCCAGAAATTCTTTTATCTCCACGGGGATTCCAGTTTTTGAAAATCATTTGTTGACCTCCTGTGTGCAAAACAATCGTCTTTTGTTGACTCAATTCTATACTTGATATATTCATATTGTCTGTAATTGCATATTTCATATTCAACAAAGGTTGATTATTCGGATACACACTTAAAAGATATTTAAGTCTGTTAACTATTTCGAATACTTTACCCAATTGAAGTTTAACTTCTATGTATAAATAAGGTAAAAAATAGTCAAAAATTTCGGATTCAAAAACTGTAAACGAGTTTGATGGTTTAGGCAATTTTATTAAATACTCTAATATTTTTTCGGATTCTATCAATTCACCTTCCTCTTTTTTTATAATAGCTAATTTATAACCGGGTTCTATTCTAGTAGGATATTTATTTTGAATATTTATAAGATCATTCTTAAATTTTAATATATCATCACTTTTCATAAAATTTATACAAGTAGTTTCGTATACGGATGAAAAATAATATTCTTTATCTATATTTTTTAAATTCTGTAATTTTTTAAAGTGTAATAATGCATCATCTAAATTATCTATTTGATAATTAGTTTTTGCAAGATAGTAAATAATTCTTGGTTCGGTTGGATATTCTTTCAAATCCAATGAAAGAAGTCTGATGTCATTTTTAAATCGAATTACACTTCTATTTTTATGCTCAATAGTTTCTATATCATCAATGAAAATTTTCTCGTCATCGATCTCTTCTATTTCTTTTTTTTTCACTTGTAAAAATTCATGAACTCTATATTTATATTTATATCCAACTGATGATTTGAAAATTCTTATAGAAAAATAGTCATTTAGTAGAACATCATTTGATAACGTTCCTATTTTTATTGTAAACGCGTTTGATTTAGATTTTTGTAATTTTTTTCTCAATAAATCACATCCCATTATACAATAACTATCATCTAAAATTATAGAATATTTACATGTTTTTGATGATAATTCAATTGATTTATTTCTAGCTTGTGAAAAATCTTCGAAATCTATGGAATATAAATTCCCTGGAACTTTTGATAATTCTTCTAATATTATTTCTTTAGTATTATCAGTGCTTCCAGTGTCACATATAGTCCAGTGATCAATATATTCGCGATTTTTTCTTAAGCATTCTCTCAAAACTTCACCAGAGTTCTTAACAATCATTATAAGTTCAAGAATTTTTTTGTTTTCAGTCATTTTATATTCATTCAAACAACTTTTTAAGTTTCAAAAAGAGCGTAATTTTTATTAAATATATTTAATAAAATTAAAAAATCATCTGTATTTACTACTTAAAAATAAAAATTAAACATTAACTCTCTTTCTATAATTATCTTTTGTTTCACATGGATGTCTATAACAGCAGACTTTTCCATTTGTTGCATTTAAATAGTTGCCTCTACTATCCTGACTAACTCCTCTGCATTTTTCATTGAAACCACATAATGAAACAACTAGTTCATCAAAATTATGTGCATAACGACAATTAGTTTTATGAGGACATTTTGTTTTTTCCTTTACAGAACGACACATTTGAGTCTTTTCTTTCTTTTTCGGTTCTTCTATTGTTGTTTTTGGAATAATATCAGATTGTAATTGACCAAAGTATTTGACTCCTTCAAATTCAATGCACTTTTCCTTTGAAAGAAGTGATAAAGCGTAATTCAATTCTTCTGGAATAGAATGCTTTATAATTTTGATCTTTTTCACTCCAAGTCTTTCAAGAAAGTTATCAACCAATTCATGTCTATGAATCTTATTACAGAATCGATCGATATTTTTATTAGAAAAATATCCATCTTTTTCGATCACCATATTACAATTTTTGAAACCACAGTCATTGATTTTCAATTCTTTTTCAGAATGAGCATAGGTGCAACCTTTTCTATTACATTTTGTTCCTTCGATCCAAGTTAGACATGGTTTAGTGAACTCAGATGAGGAACCTGAATTATCAACATCCTTCGTAATCTTCTTTTTCTTACTCACTTTCATCCAATCAATTTCATCTTCTTTTTGCAAAAAAGATTCTTCTTTCTTCGCAAATTCTTTCTTATTTTGTTTAAATATTTCAGATGAAAGACTAGGATAGTCATCGTCACTTATTACAGACTTTAAAGACTTTGATTCTTCGTAATCACTGTCATCACTATCATATACAACTGTTGGCTTTGTCAACCAATTTAACTTGGTTTTCATGACTTCCTTATATTCATCGTTATGTTTTTCATCGCTTTTGTTGGAGTCATAATTATTATCATTCTTATTATCAATCGATTTCAAGGCGATAGGTTTAGGAGCAGAAAAACTCTTTAATTTCCCTGTAACATATCGTCTATTATCCTCAATAACGTTATCATAGTCATCATCAGATAATTCAAGGCTATTCATATCATCTCCACTGGAATTTTCATCCCAATCACCCCATTGCTTATATTCAAAAGAATTATCCATATCAGTTTTTGTGCTGTTCATAATCAAGATGACTTTTTTTATCAAAAAATGTTAAAAAAATCAATTTTTTTTACTTTCTATTTATAATCTCTATTGGCAATGAAGAAATTTCTCTTTTTATATTAAAAAAAGAGCGACGCGAACGCCATAGATCCCGACTCATTTTTCTATTTTGTTTAAATATATATCTATTAGATTTTACAAATTCTCTTTTTTGTTTATTTTTTAAATTATAAGCATCTCTTAACTTTTTGTATTTTAAATATATATTTTTTAACTTTTTAGACTTGTTTTTTTTGCTTCTACAAAAAGCAAGTATATGTCTTAATATTGTTCCTTCTGATCTATAAAAATTAGAATTATTTGACGCAACACTTCTACACATAGGACATCCATTATTAACTCTTAGCCATGTTATTAAACAAGAACTATGAAATTGATGTTTACATTCATCTAACTCGTGTATATGAGTTGAATTCAAATTATCTAAACAAATAGAGCAATTTTCGACTAATAACGATTGAGGCGGCGAAACATTACTATCTTGGTATAATCTTATTGGTTCATTCATTTTTTATAATTCATTTTTTTGTCTTTATATCCAATTAATTTTCACATGTATTTCTCAATAAACTCTTCTTTTGAAAAAATGGAAATTCCTAGAGCTCGTGCTTGTATAATTTTAGACGTTTCTTTTGTATTATCTTTCACTATCAAAATAGTTGTGTTTTTTGAAACTGATGTCATTATCGATCCGTTTCGTTTTTCAATATTATTTGAAAGCTCTGCATCTCTGAAACCTGACATTACTATTTTATGACCCTCTAAATTATTTTCAATATTGACATCAATTCCTTTTTTAGAAAGTGTAATATAAGGTGAAATAGATTCTATAAATTCTAAAGCATTAGGAATATTTTCTATTATTTTATTAGCCGAAAGATCTGAAAATCCTTCAACATTCAAGATCATTTTTTCCAAGTCTTTAGTAGTTTTTGTATTATAAAGTTCTAGTAAATCTGGTATATCTTCAAATAATTTTTTAACCTTTCTTTTTCCTATTCCAAAACCAAAACATGATGCTGAACCTATTAATAGTGGTATACTCACATTTTGTAATCCTTCATGTATATTATTATATGTTCTTTCAGCCATTTTTTCCCCAAAACGATCTAATTTTTCAAAATCTTTTATACTCGCGGATAAAATTTTTGGTAAAGTATCATATCCACTTTCAAACATTCTTTCTATCGTTGACACGCTCACAAACTTAATTTTTAGATCAGAAAAAAACGAAGCGATTTGTTTTATTTTCGAAATAGAATTGTCATCGGATTCAGCTATAATATCAACTTTGGTTTCATTCCATCGATATTCCTCATCTGGGAAATCTGCTGTGGTTGATTTTTTCACTTCAACTATAAACGGTATCACATCATTGGATCTAGTTATAAGAACTATTGAACCTTTTCCTAGATTATTTTCTAAAATATATTTTGCATTAAAACCCGTCGCATAATTTATTGAAACTCCACATAAATTCACTGGTTTAACCTTTATTCTTGGTTTCAAAACATTCCATTTAGTATGATTCCATTCAACTTCCTCCACAACTGTTTCAGCAATATTATCGTCCATTCTAACCTTAAATGCAAATGCATAATCAGGATTACCACTTATATTTCTTTTATATTTTTTATTAGTATGAATTATTATACCATCTATTTCATAGTTAGAAGTTTTCTTAAATCCCAAGAGTTTTTCCGTGAGAATTTCAACGTCTATATCATGCAAAATTAAATGATTTACAACCAGAAATTCATTATTTTTTAGTAAATTAAATTGCTCTAAAGCCGTTATTAAATTATCGTTATTTATAATTTCATATGCAACAAATTCGATATCGTTTGCTTCCTCTTTTATGGTTTTTGAATTTATTATGCCTGAAACCATATTCCGCGCGTTTGCAAATGTTTTTGAATATTTTTTATCGAAAATATCTTTTCTCATTATAAGTTCCCCTCGGACGGTCAAAGAATAATTCGATTTCGGTATATGTTTTATATACGGTGAAAGATGAGATATATTTGATCCAAATTCGCCATCACCTCTTGTATAAAGTTTAATTTCTTCATTATTTATAATTAGTAAACAACTTACACCGTCTAACTTATCCTCAACTATATAAACATCATCTTTGTATTTAGCCAACCATTTATTCACATCATTTTCGTTTTTCATTTTATTCATTGAACCCAAGAAATAAGGTAATTTTATTTCTTTATCGGAAGTTATTTTTGAGCCAATCGGAGCAATATAAGTTGTTTGTTCTTTTTGTTGTATTATATCAAGAAGAATGTCGTAAATATTATCTTTAAGAATTATTTCAGAATCACGAGTATTGAAATAAATATCGTCACAATAATTTTTAAAATCATGTAATTCAGATAGTTCGTTATTTTTAAATATATTACTTATTTCAGATGAGCTGTTAAGTTTATTTAATGTTTTAATTTGCCTGTTCATTTTAAATTTAATATTAAATTTAAAATCTTAAAATCATTTTTTACATTCTTCTTCTTGAATTCTTTGTCGATCTCTTCTTTGTCGATCTCTTCTTTGACGATCTCTTCTTTGACGATCTCTTCTTTGACGATCTCTTCTTTGACGATCTCTTCTTTGACGATCTCTTCTTTGACGACTTTCTTCGTCTTTTACCATAATCTTCTGCGTTATACGCATCAACTCTTATTTGTCTTAAAGCACCACCATTTTCAGGTTGTTTAGCTTTTCTTCTAACAGGGTTACGATTATTTTTATCAGCAACAGTAAAATCAAATTCTAGACGTTCTGCTTTTTTTGTATCAGCTGCTTTTCTCAAATTAACCATTGGTATTGAATCAGATTTAATTCCGGCAGTTTTAATTGCAATTTTTGCACGTTCTTCTTTCGGCATAGCTTTATACAAATAGTCGTCACTTAAATCACCATAAATATAATTATCATCTTTACCTGATGGAGCAGGCGCATCTTTATATTTACAATCTTTAGGCTGTCTAACACATCTACCTTTTTTTGATGGGTGTGATTTATCACCACAATAATAAGGCACTTGTGATCTACACCATTCACTTTTTCCATAGTTTTTACTTTTTTCATCAACTAATTGAGTATTAAATGTATCATCATCGATTTCATCGTCATATGATGTGATATCATCAATAATATCATCTTCAAAATCATCTTCGTAATCATCATCTCCTTTATTTGTCATTTTTGCACGTTCTTCTGGTAACATAGCTTTATATAAGAAGTCGTTAGCTAAATCTCCATACTTAAATTTATCATCACCGCGTTGAGCAATTGCGCCTTCAGCTTTACAATCTTGAGCTTTTCTGGCACATCTACCTATTTTTGATTTATGTGAATCTTTTCCGCAAAAAAAAGGTGTTTGTTGTGGACAAATTCCTTGTTTTTTTTTATAATTTTTATCAGTTCTAGGCACATATTGAGTATCAAATATGTCATATAAATCATCATCACCCGGATCTCCACTTCCACTTCCACTTCCACTTGGAAGTGGAGGTGGAGGTGGAAGTGGATCATCATCATCATCATCACCAATAATAGGAAGTGGATCATCATCATCATCATCACCAATAATAGGAAGTGGAGGTGGAGGTGGAGGTGGAAGTGGATGAAAGACTCTAAGAGGATCATCATCATCATCATCACCAATAATAATAGGATACAAATTACTATTTGGATTCCATAATTCATCACTTCCATCATGACGTGCCGATCTATGCAAAGATTTAACTTTGGTTTCAAATTCATAAGTAATTTTTTTTCCCGATCTCATAACTGTTATAGGATTTCTAACTCTTGCGAAATTATAGGCAAAAATTTTATGAGAACTACCTTGTGTGGTTTCTCTAATTGCTATTTTAAATTTTATGGATGAATTGATATTATTTAGTCTACAAACCGAAGAACCTGCTTTCTTAGCTGCAGATGCGGGACTCGACGATTGAAATCTACCACCGACGCTTTTTGATTTAACTCGGCGATCACTAGAATTAATCTTAACTATAGTAAAACTTCTCATTTATTTATTAAATAAAAACAAAAAAGAAATTAAAAAAAAAAATTGATATAAAAAAAGTATTTTTTAATTGAATTTTAAAAATACAAAAATGGGCATTTTTCAATTTTATTCATGGTTTAGAAAAACATTTCCAGAAGACATATATAAGGTAGATAAATATATACACACCGAATTATCTTTGGAAATAGATAACTTATTAATTGATATGAATGGATTATTTCACACTTCAGCCCAAAAAGTATTTAAATATGGTTCATTTAAGCCACATTATGACGTCATTATTAAAGAAAATAATAAAACTCATCAGCTTGTTTTCAAAGATATTTGCGAAACATTAGAAAATATTCTCATGACTGTCAATCCAAGAAGGAAAATAATTTTATGTGTTGATGGTCCTGCACCAATGGCAAAACAGTGTCAGCAACGAAAACGAAGATATAAAAGTTCATTAGAAAGAGGAGATGATGATAAAAGTTTTGATTCAAATCAAATTACGCCGGGAACGAAATTCATGGATCATTTATCAAAATATATAGATTGGTTTATCAGAAAACGAATATCAGAAAATCCATTATGGCAAAATATTGAAGTTATATATTCACCTTCATCAGTTCCAAGTGAAGGTGAGCAGAAGCTTTTATCTTATATAAGAAAATTTGGTGATAAAAATGAAAGCTTTGTGATTCATGGTCTGGACGCTGATTTAATAATGCTTTCATTACTCACGCATTATTCAAAATTTTATGTTCTAAGAGATGACACTTTTGATCACAAGAATAACTTTCTTTTAGTAGACATAGGGTCAGTTCGTGAAAAATTAGTAAATCTCATGAAATGGGAAAAATCAGAAGACTCATTATTCGATTTTAAATTCAATAAAGAATGGGTTATAAATGATTTTGTATTTTTATGCTTTATTGCGGGAAATGACTTTTTACCTCATATTCCATCTATAGAAATTATAGAAGGCGGTGTTGAAGTTATCATTGAAATATCGAAAAATGTTGGTAGAACGCATGGTCATATAACGAGAAATAAAACAGGTAATATATTTTTTTGCAAGTCATCTCTGAAAAAATTCTTAGAAATAGTTGCAGATTCTGAAAAAGAATTATTGGAACAAAAGTTTAAAAATAGATCGAGATATTTTGAAGATAAAATTTTAGAAAAGTCTGCGACATATAATGCATCAGAGAATAAATACGAAATAAATATCGATAAATTTAGATCTTGTTATAATGAAGAAATTTTTCAAAACGAAGAGTATTTAGAAAAAGCATCTTATGACTATTTAGGGGGGTTGCAATGGATTTTGAAATATTACACTAAAGAAGTCCCAAGTTGGCGTTGGTATTTTCCATATCACTATGCTCCAACTGCAAGCACATTAGTTAAATATATAGATTCTTTTGAATTCCCGAGATGTTTTAAGGGTAGCCCTCTTACACCATTACAACAATTACTATGTGTTTTACCTCCAAAAAGTTCCAAATTATTACCATATCCATTAGATTCATTGCTTTCAACCAAATTAAAAAGATTTAATCCAGATGATGTTGAAATAGATGTCTCGGGAAAAAAACACGAATATATGGGAATAGTTAAACTGCCGTTTATCGATTTTGGTGTAGTGAAAAAGGTGTATGATGAAAATATTTCTAAAGTAGATGAAAGGGAATTACGAAGAAATAATTTGGGAAAATCTTTGCATTACATATATGATTTTGATAATGAAAGAATTTTCAAGTCTTATTATGGAGATATAGAAAAATGCATGGTAACTGTAAAAGTGATCGAATTTTAATTTTAAATTTTCATTTTTTATAACAAAAAAATGTTATAAAAAAATTATGAAACTTAGTAGATCAAATTAATAATTATATATAGAATAAGCTTCTTCATAAGATATAATAGGTTTTTTATATCTCTCGTTTACTTTATTATGAAAATCGACAAAAAATTTGAATAATGAATCTCTACTTGAGCAAATATCATTTAATTTATTTCTATTTTTTTCTATGAACGCGGTGGCGTGTTCTTTGCATGTCACACATGGAACCATTATTGGTATACCTATAATAAAATTTTTCATTCTTTCCGCATGCAAAGGACTGGCATGTTCAGGATAATAATAAGCACCATTATGTAGCGTATACCAGAAAGGAGGACCCCATGAAAGCGGATTATTATTCGCCTTTTTATTATGATATGTACAACTTTGTTCAAAATTTTCACTGATTTCCGGTAAAGTATCTTGGTCTGGTATTTCAATCCTTGTGTAAATATTTGAATTCAATCTAATTTCAGAATTGTCAAAAGTAGTGGCTTCACTTTCTTGATATTTATTAGACATTGAAGTATCTATTATTGTAGTTTGATAAGGAGATATTTCTTCTGGAATTAGATTACTTGGTGATATCATATCATCCGTATTATGAAATTTATAAATTTGAGAAACGCTTTTATAATAATTAGTTCTTGAAGTCATTTTTTATTTTTATTTTATATATAAATAAATTTTTAAAACCAAATATAAAACTTATTTATAAAAATCAAAATATTAGAATAAAAAATGAACAATTTACAACAAGTTTTTTCTAAATTTTCGAATAAAAATAAAGAAGTATTGATATGTTTAGATGAAACATTTTGTTTTGCTCGGAGTCCTGAAACAAAACCAAAAAATTGTATTAGTATTACAAGTATAATGGATAAAGAAGATGTTTACGAATGTTTGAAAGAAGAAGGTAGTGCTATTATAAATTTCAAATTAACAAACAAGGGTGTTAATAAAAATTCAAATATAAATAAAATTTTAAATTCTTTTGTTTCATCTTTAGTTGAATTCAATTTTGAGCCTTTTATTGTAACCCTTTTAAGTACAGAAGTTATAATAAGCGTGGTTATAAGCGACAAGGATATAGGTTTTGTGAATGACGACATAGAATTAGATTATGATTCATCTGTTCAAGGAGAGGAAGATAAATATGGTGAAGACGATGACGATTATAAAGAAGGTAAAGATGAAGGTGAAGATGAAGGTGACGATGATATCGAAGATGTTGAAGATGTTGAAGATGTTGAAGATGAAGAAGATGAAGAAAAGGGTGTCGAAGATGTTGAAGATGAAGAAGATGAAGAAAAGGGTGTCGAAGATGAAGAAGATAAGGGGGGGGGTGAAGAAGATGTTGAAGATGTAGAAAAGGGTTTCGAAGAAGATGAAGAAGAGAAGGGGGGTGATTCTTGTCATGTAATAAATTCAGAAGGAGAAGATGATAGTATAGACGGAAATGCTGATGATGTTGAAACTTCAGAAGACGATCACATTAAAAAAGAAATTAGAAATGAATTAAACAATATGAATATTGATAAATTAAAAAAAAACGATTTTATTTCTTTTTTGAAAAGATTCAATATTAAGAATATAAATGGAAAAAATACTCGACATTGTAATAAGAAAGAACTGCATTGTTTTTTAATTGAAAAATTAGAAAATTGATTTTTTTGAAAATATTTTGAATTTAAAACTCAAATCACATGAATAGTTTAGTGCGAAATTTCGAAAAAGATGTCGATGCTTATTTTAAAAAGTTTTTGAATGATTTATCAACTAAATATAATATACCTGATATTTCAAATGAATGGGAATCTTTTTCTCCTCAAAATTCAATTCCATCGTCTACAATGGTTGTTTTTTCGTCGTCTACAACCAAAAATACGTGTAATTATGTATTTATCAAAGGTCAGAATGAGGGTAAAACATGCCAAAATCTTGTTGTTCCTGGAACAGCTTTTTGTAAATCTCATTCTAAACATGAAGAAAATGGTCAAAAAGAAAAAAAAATTATTCCTAAAATTCAAGAAAAAAACACAAAGCAGACTTTAATGGTTTTGAAAGGCACAAATTATTGGTGGCATCAACCTAGTAGATTGGTTTTTATTTCATCAGATGAAAAGACTGTAATAGCAAGATATTTAGATGGGGATTTACAAACTTTAAATGACGATGCGATTGAACTATGTAAACAATATAGATTTAATTTTGACGAAAACTACAAATTTGATAAATTTGGAACGACAAATTTAGATGTTCCAAAAAATCCACCTGAATCAAATAAGAAAAATATTAAAGAAGAGAAAATTTTTAAGGAAATAATAGAAAAGAAACCTGAAGAGAATAAGAAAAATAGAAAAGAAGTAGAAATAATAGAAAAGAAACCTGAAGAGAATAAGAAAAATAGAAAAGAAGTAGAAATAATAGAAAAGAAACCTGAAGAGAATAAGAAAAATAGAAAAGAAGCAGAAATAGAAAAGAAACCTGAAGCGAATAAGAAAAATAGAAAAGAAGTAGAAATAATAGAAAAGAAACCTGAAGCGAATAAGAAAAATATAAAAGAAGTGCAAATAGAAAAGAAACCTGAAACGAATAAGAAAAATATAAAAGAAGTAGAAGTAGAAAAGAAACCTGAAACAGAATTATCTAAAGAAATGCAAATTTTTAGAACAAATGTTTGTGCTCAAAATATAGAAGATGTTATTGGAGTAATGTTTAACAAAAATAATGAAAATGACGATGAAGATGAAGATGAAGATGAAGATGAAGATGAAGATGAAGATGAAGATGAAGATGAAGATGAAGATGAAGATGAAGATGAAGATGAAGATGAAGATGAAGATGAAGATGAAGATGAAGATGAAGATGAAGATGAAGATGAAGATGAAGATGAAG
>Ga0209190_1000119_pt1 | contig 53434 bp, 69 predicted proteins | sample M_140205_XF_Meta_FD_187315 | JGI IMG/M metagenome (GOLD analysis project Ga0209190, IMG submission 187315) | Freshwater microbial communities from Lake Montjoie, Canada to study carbon cycling - M_140205_XF_MetaG (SPAdes) (version 2) | ecosystem: Environmental > Aquatic > Freshwater > Lake... | reverse complement strand
CTTAACCGAAGAAACAATTAAGCAGATCTTTTTCTACTGCGACATCCATGAACCCAATGCCATCGCAGCGGATGATGTGGACATCGTTCAGTTTGCCAACAAGCTGCTGGCCTATGCCCATCCCCACCTAGCCAAAGCGGAGCATGAGCGCTGCGTTGCCATTGTGGCCGAATTGAACCCTGAAGTTGCCAAGGCTTTAGAACGCCAGCGGCCATAAAAAAAGCCCCCAATGAAGGGGGCTGAGTAGCAACTGCCTACTGAGCATAACCCATCGGGTCTGAATAACCTGATGGGACTTGATCAAATCGGCGCTGGACTCCTTGCTGCATCTCTTGCATCTTTTTCTCAGCGTAAGCACGAGCCGCTGGATCCCTGTACAAGTCAAGGGCACTTGCACCGAGCATCAACGGCACTCCAACGGGCGCTGTCGGCGGGAACATGGATAACGCCCCTCCAACAACACCGGCACCCTTGGTTCCCATCTTGATGTAATCGCGTTGGGCCGCTGGCTTATCGTACTCATGAGCCATCTCAGCCACATCTAAGCCAGCAGACAACCCGGCAAGGGGCGGTAGGGCGTACTTGCCAGCATACCTAGCCGTAGCGGCCACAGGGCGGATCATGGACTTGAACAGGTTGGCAACCTCATCCAACCCTGCCGCAGTACGCTGGGCCAGTGAAGGCGGCGCAGGCGGGGTTGGCTTTGGTATCTCGACCAAGGATCCTTGAGGCGGCGGCGCTGCTGGGCCGGGCATATAGTCTGGCGGCAAGTCAGCGGCAGAAAGCGCTCCCTGCACCTTGAACGATTGTTTCGGGCCTTTGCCGCCGCCTTGATCTGGCGTCATGATGCCGCCGTATGCAGGGTTTTCCACAAACTGGTTTGGCGCAATCTGGTTGACGCGATTCAATCCCTCGCGGCGCTGGGTAGACAGGTCGTGGACGCCGCCTTCCTGCTTGGTCATATCCAAAGCACGGCCAGCTTCAATGTCCGTCAATCCCGCAGACTTGGCATAGTTGTATGGCATATTTCCAGTCTGACCAGCGGCCATACGGCCAGCGTCTTGACTACCAATTGGGATTGCTTTCCCCGCTTGAGGCAAATCAGTAGCCGCAGAGCCAGCGGCACCTGCTGATCCAGCAGCCGCCTGAGTTGCCAAACGACCCTTTTCTGCCGCTGCGGCGGTCAATTGAGCCAGACGTACCGACCTTGCATCTTTTGCCGCCAAAAGCCCTTTTCCAGTGGTTGCAACAGTACCAGCGGCAGTTCCAGCAGCGCCACCAATAAAACGCTCACCTTTGCTGGCACCAGAAGTGTCTAAGGGAGTAGGGGCAGGAGGGGGAGCAGCAACTACAGTTGACCGCTTCGGTTTGGCCTCTGTGTCGTCTGCCGGTGCTTCAGATGCCGCTTCTGCCACTGGGGTCTCTTGCGCCAAGCCTTTGAATGCACCATGTTTTGCAATGGCTGTAACGTAGTCTTGCCCAGATGGGTTCGCTTCTCCGCCATAGAACAATGGATCATCAATCCCACGGTTGTATCCGTAAGCAGTCAGTTTGGGATTTTTTTTATTTAACTCCCAAGACTTTTTAAGGTAGGAGATCCCAGCATCAATGTTCTTGGCGGGATCTTTTATGTCGGCAAGGCTAAAGCCCTCGCCCTTTGCCGTGGCGGGTTTGATCTGCATGAGGCCAATCTCTCCCGCTGTGCCATTTGGAGCATTTGGATTAAGGCCGCTTTCTTGGTAAGCAATAGCCACGGCAAGTTTTGGAGGCACGCCAGCCTTTTCCGCTGCCTGTGCAACTTTAACGGCATAAACAATTTGCTCGTGGCTAAGGCCGTTAAGAAATGCTAGTTCTGGTGGTTTTGCTGACATGGCTTAATCCTTATCCAAGTTTCTTTGCTGCGCCTTCAACATCCCGTACTTTTTTTCCAGAAGGAGCGACGGGTGCGGCAGCAGGGGAATTCATTTGTTTTTCACCGACAGCCATTCCAGTCAAGTCATCCAAATATTGGGCAAACATATCCTTGTACTTTTTCGACCGATAGAACGTCGATACGCTTCCTTTAAAGTCATCAAGAGCCTCATCCAAGTCTTGGTGGTACTGGGCTTTGCGCTCAAGCATATCTGCCTTGGCTCGTACAGTAAGAGGAATATCCTTGTCGGTTACGCCAGCCCTGCCCATCAATGCAGTCTCGTAATTGGATGTGCTGCCTTTCAGCAGCTTGCCTTTTGACAACTGCATATTTGCAATCAACATACCAAGCGTCTGAGCCTTTTGCATCTCCGTTGGGTCTAAATTAAGATTCCTGACTATGTTAGATATTTCTGGGATGCCAATACTAAAGTTTGGAATGCCAATCCCACTTTCAGCAAGGTTAACAATTGCCGAAAACACTTTGTTGTTGCTAAACACACCCATGATTTTTTCAGCGGCAGGATCACTAGCAAACTTTCTGAATTGGCGTGCCATCTCAATAGACTCTCTTGCCACATCAGCTTTTGTCTTGAACTCTGTTCTGCGCTCGGCCTCTTGTTTTGCAGCCTCTTCCTTGCCAACTTTTTCAACAGCTATGTTTGACGCAGCTTGTTGTTTAGCAATGTCAGCGTTCAAGTCAAGCTGCTTATCCAGCATGGCTTGATCCTCTTTACTTAAAATTCCATTTGGCCTTGCAGGTTTTGCAAGAGTAGCGGAGATACTGGATTGAGCCTCATCCGCTTTCTTTTCGAGGACAGTGGGTTCAGCAGCAGCGGCTGGGCCTACTACTTTTGGCTTTTCAGGAGTCTGCCCTTCCATCACCTCTTTTGGCGCAGGTGGTGACATGATGCCCTTTTTGCCAGAAGCTATCTCCTCCACCAACCCAGTGGACTCTCCAGCCTTGTACGCCTCTACCCACTGCTTCCCAAGACCTTTGCTTGCGGCCATTTTGTAATGGTCGTACTCTCCCGGCGTCATCGTGAGGGTGCCGCCAACGGTTGAGTATTCGTAAGGCTTTTGGTTCTTTACTGGTAAATCCAAGTAAGCACCTTGCCCGTTATTTGCCGAAGTGTCAAAGATGCCGCTATCAGTTTGCAAGAAACGAGATTGGCCTAGCTTTGCAGCCTCCATAAGCATGGCGGCTTTCTTCTCCTCATTTGGAAATCTTGAAGCAAAATTAGTTGCATCTTGAACAGTTATTACCTTGGCACCAGAAGGAATATTTCCTTGCTGCCCTTGAGGTGCGCCACCTTCAGGCGCTTTGCCAGAAGTAGGAGTTCCGCCTGTCAGCGCTCCAAATGCTGAAGCAGCACGAAGAGTGTTTTGTTGACCACGTTCCGATTGCGCCATCATCAATTGCGCTTGGGCGTCTTCAATGTCTTGCTGCCGAGTTAGTTGCTGCGCCTCTTGTGCGCCTTTAAGGCCAGCGCCAAGCCCTTCAGCAAAGTTTCCTTTGGACGATAACAACCCTTGACCAAATGCCATCAGCGTTGGGTCATAGCCAAGGTTTTGACGAGCCGCATATGCTTGCATTACCCTATCGGTAGCACGCTCAACGGCATCGTCTGTTTCACCCTCTTCAAGCCCGTAAGCTGGGGTCAGCTTTGGCAGACTGGATAAAGCACCTTTTGTAGCCATGATTTATTCCTTATTCCTCAACGGGAGTTCCATCTTCATTTACCCGCATATTGGTAGTAGTGTCTATCCAGCCGCCAGAACCATCGGCAATAACACTAGGGGTTGTACCGGGAACAGAACCGCCCGGTTGACCGCCCGGCTGGGTAGTACCACCAGTATTTCCGTATCCTTGGGTAGAACCAAGCCAGTTACCAGCCTTATCCCAGAGCTTGGAAAGCCAATTCGGCGTTTCAGTAACCAAACCAGTCTTTGGATCAATTGTTTTGGTTGTGCCAAGGCCAGCCCCAAGTGTTGCGCCAATGCCAAGCGTCTGGCTAAGAGGAGATCCTTGGTAGTAGGCGCTGCTCAATGGGCCTGTCTTGGTGGACGTTACGGTGCTTGGCGCTTGGTATCCACGCAACAAAGCAGAGACATTGGTTGCCGTCTTCAATGGAGCATCAATGACTGACTGGTTGTATGCCTGCTGCTCTGCACCTGCTTTGGTCAATGCGCCAGCGCCAGTCAGGCCAAGCGACTGCTCTTTCTCAGCAAGGTTTCCTTGCAACTGACCAGCTTGGGTTTGATTCTGTACATTTTGCAACGCCTGATCAACAGAGGACTTGTACCCAGAAGACAAAGCACCATACTGCTGACCAGTCAAGTTAGACTGAAGGTCAGACATGGTTTGCCCCATTGCGTTAGCGTAGCGTTGGCTACCAAGGCCACCAGATCCTACAAAGCCAGCTTTGAGTTGCGGCATCAGGTTGCGCTGTACATTTTGCTGTTGCAAGCGTGCCATCTCATCCACTACATTGGTGGTGTATGGATTCATAAATGCGCTGATCTGCGGGGCGGCACCAGCGGCAGAGGTCTTAGCGGTCTGCTCTGCCGCAGTAAGTCCGGGCTGGTAAGCTCCTGCTGCCGTTGGGACTTGAGAATATCCCGTGTTCTGCATAGCCGTCAAAGGCGCAACCTGATTGGGATTTGCCATTGCCTGCATACCAGCAGTAGACAACCCCGACATCAAGTTTGTGTAATAGTCTGGCGATGTTGTTGCTTGCGTGTCCGTTGTTGTTACGCTCGGATTTACTGAAACATCAAAAACTGACATATTTATCTCCTATTTCCTTGCTTGGGCAAATCAAGCGGTGCGCTTGAGAAAATCAAGCGGTGATTTGATTTGCTTTGGCAAATCCTTGGGTTTGGCAGAACGGTAATGGGCGCGGATGCCGTGCATCATGTCGTATAGTTTATCGCTTCCTGCCTTAGTTGAGCCATTTCCTATTGCGGCCACAACATCGGCGGGGAAAACAAACTCCCCGTCAGCCAGCATGGCGGGAATATCGTCCGATTGGCCGTCTCCAGCCCCCGTTACGGCGTCCCCGTGGCGGAAATCCACCCTCATCTTGCCGCCAGCGGCCATCAGGGGGGTGCTTAGACCGCCTTGGGCATACTTGCCGTGGCGGGTTCCAGCCATACCGCCTTGGGCATAGTTAACCGCCGTAGGGTAACTTGGAATGGAAGAATCGGGCGCTTGTCCTGCTTGGGTTGATCCCATGCCGAGGATGTCCTCAATGGGGCGCTGCGTCCCGTAAGAGTATGAGGGGTCGTTCATTGAATTTCCTTGTGTGCCGTATTGATTTTCTTTGCCCAAAGATTGTTCTTGCGTCTTTAAGAATTTTTCCAACGGGCTTACAAACTTGTTGGGGTCTTCTTTTGCCATCAAGTAGCTGGCGGACAGTGGGCCTGCTGCGCTCAACACATCAGCAGATGCTCCCGCATTCCCATCTTGACCCATCAAAGAAGATGCGCCCTGAAGAGCGGATTTTTGCTGCGCCGCATTTGATGCCTTTGCAGCCGCTTGTTTGGAGGCAATTTCTTTTGCCTTTGCGGCAGCATCAGCAACTTTTTTTGCTTCTTCGGCAGCAGCTTCCGCAGCTTTTTTCTCTTCTTCAGCTTTTACTTTTGCTTCTTCGTCTGCTTTTATTTTGTCAGCAAGCTGTTTGCCAACATCATTTATGGTGGACTTTGTTTCATCAAAAGCTGTTTGGACGGCTTTTTGATAGTCAACACCTTGCTTGACTAAAACATCAATTCTGGTGTTGACGTTTACGTCATTGTTGGTGATCTGAGTTTGCGTTTCTTTGATTGCCTGCTGTATTGCTTCGTTTGTCTTTACGCCTTGATTAACAAGCTCATCAACTCTTCCGTTAATGTTCTTTTCAATGTTTGAAACTTGGTCATTTGTTGTTTTTTGCGCGGCAGCAATAGCGGCTTGTATGTTTTCGCCTTGCTTAATACGAGCGTCTACTTCTTCTTTTCCTGACTTGGTTAAATTATCAAACTGTGTTTTTTGGTCGGCAGAAAGATTTTTGATTGCTTCATCAAAATTGATTTGTGCAGGAGTAGTTACTGGCGGAGTAACCACTGGAGGTGTTACGGGTGGATTAACAACAGGTGGAGTAACTGGGGGCGTAACAACTGGAGGCGTAACTGGAGGGGTTACGACAGGTGGTGTGACTACTGGTGGATTCACAACAGGCGGCGTTACCACGGGAGGAGTTACCGGAGGTGTTACTACCGGAGGTGTAACGGGTGGTGTAACGACAGGCGGAGTTACAGGTGGAGTGACTACGGGCGGAGTCACAACAGGAGGAGTAACTACTGGTGGTTTTACTGGCGGGGTAACCACTGGCGGAGTTACTACCGGAGGTGTTACAGGTGGAACAACAGGTGGCGTCACCACGGGAGGAGTGACCACAGGCGGCTTTACCGGAGGCGTAACAGGCGGCGTTACGACTGGTGGAGTCACCACAGGTGGTGTTACTGGAGGAGTCACAACAGGCGGTGTGACAACAGGTGGTGTAACCACTGGCGGGGTCACCGGAGGCGTTACAGGAGGGGTAATAGGCGGCGTAACAACAGGAGGTGTCACCGGAGGAGTAACAGGAGGTGTTACCGGGGGCGTCACAGGTGGGGAAACAGGCGGCGTAACAGGAGGTGTCACAGGCGGCACAACGGGAGGCGTCACCGGAGGTGTTACAGGTGGAACAACAGGCGGTACAACAGGCGGTGTAACGGGGGGCGGCTCAGTTTTGGTAACAGCAGTTGTTTCTCCGGTAGCAGCACTAACTTTGATGTCTACTTTTGATCCAACCTTTGCATCACCAATTGTTTGAACGATTGACTTCGCTCCGGTAGTGTTGTTGCGAACCAATGAAGTGCCATTTGCGTTAATTGCAAGTATGGTTGCGGTGTTGTCAAAATTGACTGGCTTTTGCGTAAGAACAGTATCTCGTACTGTATTGTCTAGCTGGGCATCCCCTTTAAGAACTTCACTTGTGTACGTCTTAACAATCTGGGCTGGAGTCATCGTCGTAACATCGTTGATGAAATCAGTCCCAGTAATCTCTGGATTGTTGTTAGTTACTTCTCCAATGTTGCCAACAGTAATTGATTTGCCATTAGAAAGCCTTACAGCGGGAGTTGATTCATCAGTAAAAGACTTTGGCATCAAGGATGCGTAATCGGTTACATCTAATCCTGCATTGCTTGCTCCAGCAGCAGTCCATCCAGCAAGCGTTATTTTTGATCCATTGGCAGACGTTGCTACTACTGCACTACCTTTCAAGCTAGAGTAATCAATGTCTTTTGTGCCCTCTTTTAAGTCAGCAAAAGTTATGGCCTTGCCAGCCATATCCTTACCAACTGTAGTCGCATTGTTTATAACAGCGCCAGCACCCATCGTCATAGTTGATGCGCCGGGGGCAATAAATGCTCCCCAATAACCTTGAGAAATGGCTTTGTTAATGTCTACTGGCTTATTTAACTGTGCATCTTGGTTTATTGATTGGGTTACATTTTCAATAAACTCTTGTGCGCTTCCAACAGCCAAAGAAGCTCCAATAGATTTGAGTCCAGCGGTCAACATGAATCTATCTGCAACAAACTCAGTGCCAAGCGTGATGGCTGCATCAACAGTGGCAACATTTACCGCTTTGTTTTGGGCATACTTGTTAGCCTGATCTGGTGATGCACCACTTTTTACTGCTTGCTTGTAGGCGGCGTCATAAGCTGATTTACCACTGCTACCAAACACTTCAAGAGCATCAGACGTTGCACTTGCAAGAGCAGCAACAGACGCGACGGTTCCAACTTCCGCACCGGCAACAATAGCCAAGCCAGCGCCAATTAAAGCCGAAGCTACTGGGACTCCTTCTTGGATTACTTCAGTTAAAGCATAATTTCCAACACCAAAAGGATTGTCTTTAATCAACTTAGCATAAGCAATGGGTTGATCCCATAAGCTCATTTTGTCAATTTCACCAATGCGTTTGTCAACCGAATCCATTTCCTTCTGAATCTCAGCGCCAGTCCTGTCTTGGCCCCACTTCTCAAGGTACTTGCCATACTCAGCCAATCCGTTGGCGTAAGTTGATCCGGTGGCTGTAGACCATGCTCCAGCAAACGACTGCGCTTGATTTCCAAGAGAAGAAGCACCAGTAGCAATTAAATGGTCAATCAAATTTGTTGCTCTGACAATCTGGAGACCTTGCTCATCAGTTCCTTTGTAGCCGCCAGTCAAGACTTTGTTGCTTATTGCATCACGCCAAGCAATGTCGTCTTTTGCTGTGGAATCGCCAAGAGTAGCTTTTAATATATCAACAGTGCTTGGAGTGCCACCAGTTGTGTTGTTTATGGTTCCTCGACCAGCACCAGACTCAAGAGCCGCCTCAATCCTATTCATCCGTATATCATCGGATGCTGCCGCCAGCTTTGGATCTTCAGCGCGTGTGCTGGTGCTAAAGCTGTTTCCATTCCAAGTAAATGTCTTACCAGCACCATAGCCAACACGAGCCGCAGCATAAGCCTCATCAAATGTCTTGGCGGTACGGATGGCCGTCTCAACGACTTGGTTGCGCTCACCGGGAGTCATTGGGTTGGAGACGGTAAGCATCGCCTCACCCGGCTTCAACTGCGGGATCTCTTTCTGGTTTGCAATGGAAACCTTCTCGCCTTCGCTTATGTTTGAGCCTTCTGCTTTGGCTGCATCAATTTGAGCTTGAGTAAGAGTGGTCTCTTTTTCGTTTGTAGGCACAACTGATGTTGTGTCTTTCGTTACATCAGATGGTGTTGTGTCTTGCGTTACAACAGGAGCGGTTTCCTCAACCTCTGCTGGTTGATTTTTTGTGTCTTGAGCGGCATCTGTAATAGCTTTTTCAGACGCCCTTATTTCTTCAAGTGCTTTTTGCTCACGATCTTGCTGTTCTGTTTTTGCTACGTCTTGTGTTGTTGTTGCATTAGGAACATTAACTTTATTTGTGCCTGCCAAATCAGGTGCTTTTAATTTTGCCGCTTCATTTCGAGCGTCTTGTAGGTATTGTTCGCCAAGCGTAGTTACCGCTGATGTTAATGCGCCTTTAGGGCCATTACTTATCAAACCGCTAGTAGCTGCACCAATAACTTGGGAGGCTTTGGGGCTAAGATCAGGTATTGCGGTAGTAAATGCAGTATTAATTGCTTTGGTAGCAGCAGTACTTACAAGGCTACCAACAAATGCATTTTTAATTGCATCTTCATTTCCTCCGGCAACAATGGTTTGTACTACCGAACCTCCAGCCTTCACAATTGCAGACGCTATCTCTGGATGGCCTATAACCTCTACCAACGCTTTTGTAGCGGTAGGGCTGTATATACCTATTGTTGCACCGGCCACGCCACTAAGCACGGCTTGACCAAGGGGCTTACCTTGAGCTACTTGAAGAGCGGTATTTGCTACAGCACCACCAACAATATTGGCAGTCGCTGTGGCGGCGGCTCCTGCGGCAGCGGCAGCGGCTGGTGTCGCTCCTGCTGCAAGAGCCGCAGCAGATGCTTCTGCGGCAGTAGTTAAAACCCCCGCGCCCATTAGTTCAGCGCCAATCCATTGTCCAACACCGGGGAGAAATACCGCCGCTGCCAACATAAGAGAGTTTTGCAAGAAATCGTTTTTATCTAAGTCCCCGCTTACTCTCAAGTAATTACCAGATGCATCAAAAGTAACCGCTCTCCTTACGCCGTCAAACTTATCATAATATGAATATGCAACAGGGGTTCCATACTCTTCTCCCTCTATATAATCTCTGCCAGCTTTAGATGGAGTAAGCGCCCATTCAGGGTAGAAATTTTTGCCTGTTTTTTTCTCAAGTTCAAGTATGCTGGCAGGTTTGGGCGGTTCTGTTTTTGGTGGGAATTTAGCTGCATATTCAGCTTTTTGTTGTTCGGCAATTTTTCTCGCCTCAACAGGGTCATAGTAAGTAAATCCAGCAGATGGGTCATCCCTGTCATATGTAAGAGTGACAGCATCTGTTCTGTCTTCTTCAATAGTATCATTGTGACGTTCTGGCATATTAATTCACCGTTTGGTTTACCGCGCCAACCAGCGCCGATGCCCAATCTTGCCAATCATTAAACTGATCAGTCCTTGGGATTGCTTCATTTGTAAAAACGTCAATAGCGGATAACCCGTTACCCCAGACTTTCCAATCAGTGGAGGGCGATGGGATCTCAAGCTGCTGCGGAGAATACAGTTCGACCATGAGCGATGCCCACGAGTCAAACGTGTGATAACGGGGGTCATAGACCTGCGCTGGATTAAGAGCCATATGGCCTCACATCGCCGACCTCGGCTGTGATGATGACCTTACCAAGCTGGTAATTTCCACCAGAGACATCAGACACAAACCTTAATCGAATCTCGCGGCGCTGCTCACGCATATCAATCTTGCCGGTGTCTGGATCAAACAAGTACGGCCCAGTCGTCACATCATTTGCCTGAGCAAACGGCCTACCAGTGATGTAGACCTCCATCTCTCCAGACTGAACAAAGTCAGGCTCTACGCGATCCACGCGCAGCCACACATTGTCCCCAAGAGGCGCTGCTTGGGCTGGGCCACCAGCAACCCACCCAAGATCACTGGTTTCAAAATAGCTTCGGATTGCAAGCGCTGTCTGGCCGTTCACCTCATCGGTGCCAACCTCGTGCTGGTACAGGTTGATCAATCCTGCCACTGTGGAGAACGACAAGGTGCTTGTAGCGGTCGCCGTAGCGGCCAAAGACAGTTGCAAGCCTTGGGCATAAATTGCGCTCACAGGCACTGAAAAACCAGAGCCAGTTCCACCAATGGATGCCGCAGTAGCGCTCAAAGTGTTTCCGACAACATATCCAGCCCCTCTGTCCGTTATGGTGACGGATGTGACCGCTGCACCAGAAACAACAATGTCAGCCTTTGCATTGGATCCAGAACCACCAGTGAGCGTTACGTTGGTATAGGTGCCGTTTGTGTACAGCGAACCGCCTGTGATTGCGCCCAGTGTCTTTATGTTGCTTGATGTGATGCCAAGCAGGGTTGTGCCTGAGGCTATACCCGTGCCAGTTACATTTTGTCCAACAATTGCCGAAGACTGGTAAGTATCGGTGTAGGCGTAGAAGCCGCCATTTGTAAGGCTGTAGTCAGCGGAGAACACAAACTCGCTTGTGCTGGTCTCCCAGCTTGCTTCAATTGGGAAGGCGAAGACTTGCGAGAAGTATCCAGCGCTGCGGTATGCGCCAGTTGACTGGCCTACGTCATACCAAGTGTTCTCGCGCACGTTGTAGACAATGGCATCGGTGCATTCGGTGGCATCACCACGAGGGTAGAACCACCAAATCTCGCCGTACCGTGGAACCTTTGTTGCCCATACTTTTTGACGCTGGTTGTAGTTCAGGTTGTCAAAAAAGTAATTCTGGTTCATGTTGTTTGGGATTTCCTTCACAACACCGTTGTACATCAGGAATCGGTCAACTCCTACCCAGTAGTACACGCCATCGTACTCAATGGCGCACTGGCTGGACATGATTGAGGACTGGCTGCTGATGATGTCATAACGCCAAAATTGCGGTGGAGTTCCTGTGCCGCCTATGTAAGACACACGGATCAGGCTGTCAACGCTCCAAAACAGGCCAGAAGGCGCGTTGGAGCCGCCCCTGACGGGTAAGCCTTGGACGATCTTTCCGGTCGCCACATTGGTCGCATTTGCGTCCGCAGACACCCAGTCGTTGGTGTTGCCTGCTCCGCAGTTCTGGATCAAGCCGTTGTTGCCGTACACGAACACATAAGGGTGTAAAGAGACAACCCCGCCAGAGACCGAGATGTTGTTGTTGAATGTGACCGTCACTGTACCGTTGGCAGTAGCTGGCAACGACATCACCACAGAGGTTGATGAAACTGAAACTACAGTAGTTCCAGCCTGAATCCCAGTGCCAGAGATAGACTGACCAGCCCCAATCAATGGGTTTACAGCAGCAAGGGTAATAGTTGCATTTGTGTTTATCGTAGTAGCGCTGTCCGTAAACACGCCAATTTGGCTCATCGTAGAGCCAGTAATGTCACCAATCAAGACTGGGGAGTTGATGGTATTGGTAAGGTCGTTGAGGTTTTGGCATGGTGCCGCAACCAAAGACTGAACCCCAGCGCCAGAAACGTCATAGAAGCCGTCAAACTGCCACAAGTTATTGGCTGAGGCCGTAAAGTTTGACAGTGTGAAATCTTGGAATCCAGAGCCAATCCCGTTGTTGTCGATGCCAAGGGATTGCAAGCCATCGCTGTAGCCGCTGTAGACGTAGTTGATGTTGTCTTGGGCGTTGAGCCATATACCCCGAGACGGGCCGCTTAATTGGCTAGAAATGACCCTGTAGCCGCCAATCTTGCGAGGACGGCCACGCTGGAAGCGCACCCACTGCCCATCGGTGTAGAAGTTTTTGTCAAAGACGGTGCCGTCCCGCTGGATGCCGGGTTGGGTGTCAAGGGAAAAGACTTTCTTTCCCATCAGTATGTCCCGCCAGAAACGCCGCCAGTAAAGGTTCCAGCGCCAGCAATGGTAAGGCCGGTCGCCTCCAAATCAAAACGCTGGACGCCAAGGATTGAGATGCCAAACTGACCTGTGCCGGGCCTAAACACGCCAGTTGATGTCTCAGACGCAAAGTTAAGCGTTGGGCCACCGGCTGATCCATTGTTCAGCGACAAAGAACTTGATCCAGCGGAAACCGTGGCCGCATTGAGCAGGTTGATGGAATCGCATAGCAAGATGGCTTGAGCATTGGCCGTCACCACCGCAGAAGACCCGCCAGAGGCTCCAGTGGTAAAGCTGACCGTATAGCCCGGCCCACCGCCATTAGTTTGATTGGTGATGTAGTACACCTGAATCGTCTGCGGCAAGACAATGGTTACGTTGCCAGTCAGGTTGCCGGTGTATTTTTGGATTGTGTTTGAAGCCTCGGCAGGCGTCAGCGTGTATGTACCAGACGTTACAGCCTTGGTCAATTGGCTGAAGTTGAACTGTGCGTTCTGCCCAAGGCCAACGGTGTAGAAAGCCGTGCCAGAGCAGCAAACAATGCAAGAGTCTGCTGGCTGCATGGCAATGGATGCCGTGCCATTGATCTGGTCAATGCCAGAAGGCGTCACATTGAGCGTCCCAGTACCGCCGTTGCGGATTAGGAAGAACCAGTTGTCACCCAAAGTGGAAGCAAGCGGCAGCGTAAGGGTGCCAGTACCGCTTGTCCACACATAGGAAGATGCGCGGTCGGATGCCTGCGCGGTGTAGCTGGTGCCAAAGGTTTCAACAGGGTGCGCGGTGTTTAGGGTGGTGCTGATTGCCATCAGGCCGTAGCCAGCCAACGTCACAGCGTCCGTATTTGACGACCCGGCACCAAAGGCAATGATTCCCCAAGTGCCGTATTCGGTAGGGTTGGCCGTGATGTAGATGTACTGCGCCTCGCCAGCGGCCACGGTGACAATGGTGTGTGCGCCAGAGTAGTCCTTGACCGTGATGGGAACGCCGCCAGTATTGCGGATCAGCGAGTCCGTGCCAACAGAGGTCTGGTCTGCCGGAGGCATCAGCAGGTAATACGAGGACGACGAGGACGAAATCTCCATGATCCTCGCGGCGTAGTTGTCGGTCGGATTACCGTTGACAGGCCACGACAACTGGACTGTGCCAGTCAGGGTTATCGAACGATAGGATACGTCCGTTGGCTGGATTACATCGCCTGTGAATGGGCTTACAAAGCTCATGTGTCCCTCGCAATCGCTTGGCGGTCAGCTACGCGCAAAACATTCTCGTTTTGCAGAACAGCAATGATCTTGTCGTACTGGCCTTGCCACATGGGGATGCGCTCGTCGTTCTTTAGGAAGGGCATTGCTTGCAGCAGGGAGCCGTACAGCAGCGCCTGCGGGGCATACTGCGTGAACCAGTTGGTTTGGTTGGACGAGTCAAGAGGCTGATTTCGTTCGTAGTACAAGACTTCGTAGCTGTACGCAGCCGCAGGCGTAGGAGCTATCAGCCAATGCTCGTAGTCGTAGTCGCAGAAGAACAGTGGAACGTCCGTTGAACTGGCGTTGGGCCAATACTCACGCAGGTACTCATAAGTACGAAGGAAAATGGGCTGGCGATTGTTTGCCACCGTCACGTTCATGGATACCGTCTTGCGCCAACGCGCTGGCTTTGCAATGGTGGCCTCGCCCAGAACCATGTTGCTCTCCACTACCACCAAGTTGCCAAGGAATTTGATCTCCGAAGCAATGATCTGCTCCGCCAGCATAATGAACTGGGGGATCTTTTCGAGGGTAGCGGTGTCCGTGCGCTCCAAGTAGGACTGAATGTCTTCTACAAGGGAGTCATACGTCATTACCGAAGCGGTTGTCATACATTCCTCTCAAATCAGTCCTAGTTACCCTTGATTGTAAGGGCGAGTACCTTGTTTGTCGATAATCAGCACCTGACCGCGAGGCTTGCCTTTGGGGTCGTTTGGCACCGAAATGTGCGTCCAACGGTCAAATTCACGGATTAGCTGGTCAAAGGGCAGCTTTGCGGCCATAACCGACTTGACTACAACGTCGGGGGCCATGCCGGGTACACGAATATCAGCAGCACAGCCGACCCGATGCTGAGAAGTGTCTTTACTGCCCACGGCATCATTTACTTGTTTGCTCCGAAATGCGCTGTTGACCATGATCGGTACGCCTCCCAAAACGCCTTTAACTTGCTCCAAAAGGCCAGCCAAGCGTTTGAGATTTTCTGTTTCAGTAGGGTTAGGCTCATTCTTAAACTCCCGATGTTCAGTGGTAGTTAACTCTTCCAAAGTGAAATTTGGACTGAGTTTCATTTTGCTGCTACGCCTTGAATCTTCTCAGCGGTACGCATACCGCCCAGCCCCAGCATACCCAGCAGCAGCGGCATCATGGTTCCAGTATCCATCTGCGGAAACTTGACGGGGTGGCCGTAAAGCGCAGAACCCCACTCAGCCAGCGGGCCAACGACAAACTGCACAGCGAACCCAGCGCCGCATATCCACCCAATAGCAGGTCGCCAGCCAGAGACAAAAATGCTGGGGTTTGTAGCCTCTAGCTTGTTAATGTCCATCTGCCCTGCAAGCTGGGCCAACTCGCCAGACTGCTGTAGCTTCATCAACTCCAGCTTGGCAGCAGCCTGCTGGGCGGGATCAGGGAAAACCCTATCTAGAACTTTGCCGCCAATGTCGAGCAGCGCGGATACTGGGTCAAGGGCCATGATTAACATCCTCGTCGTGGGACAGTTTCACGCCCGCCAGCAGCCCGATAAAGCCGCCGATGATGGTCTGGAAAGCGGGAGACAATAGCTTGAAGATTTCTGCATTGTCCACTTCTTTTGACCACAGGCCAAGCAAAAAAGCTGAAACCATGCCAATTACAGATAGGCACAGAGTTGCGCTGACCATTAACGTCACCGCAAAGGTAAGTCGTGCTTTGATGTTGTCGTTCATTTTTTCCTCGCTTTCTCTATGATCTTTGCGCGTAGCAAAGGACTGTCTGATGTGCCTGACCACTCCGGCAAGGCGTTCCAAATATTGACGTAATCGTCCGAACTGCATACCGATTTATCCAGCCAATCCAGCATAGCTTTGTGTCTCTCTGCCGGGTCGTGTGTCGTTAAACCAATAACGTACAACTCCTGCACCGCGCAGCTTGTCTGCCTTGGCCTCTCCATCTTTTTGGACGGCGGCTCGGCGGACAAGATCAGCCTGTCCCCTGCCGAAGCCACCGACAGCAGCAAACCAAAGAAGAGAAGAACGCGCATGGTGCATGGCTCAAAGTCCAATCAGCTTTTTCACGAACTCAGCCGCAACACCCGGCCCTAAAAGCACGGCAACAATGACCACATACAAAAGGTACTCAATCTTGGTCATGCGCTTGGAGCCATCGTCAAAGCGTGCCTGTATGCCCTCATACCGCTGGGCGCAGATTGCCTCATGCACGCTAAGGCGCTTGTCGGTCTCCGTGGCAAGTTCTTGAATTGCTTCCATTATTCATCGCCTTCTGCCTGCTTGACACTTTCAATGTCTTTTGGCTTTGCGGCATCTTGTATGGCTTGCACCAACTGGAACACCTCTTGGTAAGGGCGCGTGCCAAGGTAGCTAAGTATTTGGTTCGCAATTTCGATTGGTAGTAATAGTTTCATGATTTATCAAAAGAGTAAGAAAAAGTTACCAGTAGTTATTACTGGGGGAGCGGTAAAAATCCAGCCGGTATTCCCACTGACGTTAGTAGAGTTTGCTCCAGCATACCAAGTAGCTCCACCTGTAGCAATTGAGTTTGTCAACGACAGGTAATCTGCGCTCACTGTGCCAGTTGCTTTGGATAACGTGTGGGTAGCTGCCGTAACTGAAGCAATGGTTAATATATTACCCGCCGCGCCGCTTGCATTCCAATTTGTAAACGTACTGGTTGTTGCCGCAGTAAATAAGATAGACGTTGCGCCAGTTGCATTGTAGGTATTAGTTATGTTAGAAAAAGTGTTTGAGCCTGTTATGGTCAATGCGCCTGCGCCACCTTGGTCTAGTGTAACTGTGCTATATGAAAAACCACCGCCTGCAAAAGTTTTTGCTGATGCGCTTGTAAGGCTAATTGAACCTGTTCCTGTTACCGTCAATCCTGTAGTAGTTGCGGTAGTCCAAACAGTACCTGTACCAGAACATATAACACTACCAACACCAAAAGCAATTACTCTGGTAGCAGTACCTGTACCACTAAATAACCCTGTAGTTAAAGTTTTACCATTTAAATCAAGTGTGCCAGATGTTAATGTAGTTGTTCGTGTGGTTGCAGTTGTAAAATTATCTACCAACTGAACTGTTCCCGTTAAGTTGTCAATTGTTATTGGCTGGGTAAATGCAATATTGTTGCTTGTTACTTGCTGAGTTGTTCTCCCAGAAAAAGTAATTGCTTGAGTTCCAGAAATTGTTGTTCCACTTCCGTTAAGCCAATTTCCGTAAACATTAGGGCCACCTGAAACAGATAACGTCATTGCGCTTGTTCGTGCAGACATATCAAGCGTACCGATATTCCATCCAGCATTTACTGTTATTGTTCCGGTTACGCTACCGGTGTTATCAAACACGGCAGTATCTTGAGCCAATGGAAAATTAGCCGCAGCAGGTGTTCCACCAGAAGATGTTGCCCATCCCGTAGCAGGCCAGCTTTGCGCACCAGCAAGATTCCAATAAACTGTTTTTGCTGCGGTAAAAGTTATTCCAGAATTGCCATAACAATTTCCAATAGACGTACCCGTCCAACTACCAGCACCAGCGCCTGTAATATCTTGAAAATCACAATAGGCAATAGCGACAGTTGCCGCTGTAATTGTTCTGGAGGTTCCTAATACATCTGAAATAAAAAATGTTCTTGCGTTATAAGAGCCACTATTTGAAGTAAAAGTACCAGTAACAATTTGATTTGCTGCAAATGATAATGTTTTAATTAAACTAGCTGGGCCAGAAATATTTAAGTTAAGAAAAGTATTAGCTCCTCTTATTGATAGAGGACTAGTATTGGAACCGCCTGTAAAACCAACAGTGCTATAAGTAAGACCCCCACTATTAAAATTTGGCGATGATGCTGTAAAGTTTATTGTTGAGGTTCCAGCGTTAAATGTAAGATTTGTTATAGTTGTAAAGTTCCAAGCCGTAGATGTTCCGCTCAAAGTAAGGGTAGAAGAACCTAAAGAAATTGACCTAGTAGAACTATTTGATGAATTAAAAGACGAACTTGTAAAAGCAAAATTTCCTGTACTAAACGTACCGCTGCTAACTGTAATTCCACCTGTTGAAGTTAATGCGCTACCAAGAGTCCAGCCGCCAGTACCAGTAAAAAAAATATTTGATGCCAATGAAACACCATTAGTTGTAATAGTTTTTCCGGTAGTAGTAGATTGAAATGAAATTGGAGCAGTTGTTGACCAAACAGTTCCTGCTACCAAACTCATACTTCCATAAACATCAAGAGTAGGAGCAGTTCCATCTATAAAAGTAACCGTTCCAGCCGATACGGTTATATCAAGACAAACCAATGCCCCTGTGCAGGTAACGGTATAAGTTAATGCTTTATCAAAAATTACTGAATCTGCTGAGGTTGGAACAGATGCTCCTATGGTCGCGGCTTGCATTGCTTGTGAGGCATAAGTACCGCCAACGGATACAACCCAAGTATTAACTGCACCTGATACAACTGTGCCAAGGCTAACGTAAGTGCTTGACCATACAGTCATTCCAGCAACCAATGCTGGTGAACCTGTTGTCGTTAAAGTAGTTCCTGAACAAGATGCTGTAAACGTCAATGCCGTGGCAGCACTCCATTTAGCAGTAGATGAAGTATCCCAAGTTCCAGTACCGCCAGCCCAATAACGATTTGCCATGCTTTACTCCGTAGGAGGCGCAGTGATAACAGCAATCCAGTTATCAAGACGCTGCTGTTTCATGGCATCTAACTCAGCATCACTTAAGCCGTGGTCAGCAGGCAGCACCAAAGCGTCCCGGAATGTGCCGTACTGTGTGTCAAATTCAAATTCAATGCTTACCATGTCATGCTCCTTATGCCGATGCAATGCAGCGCCATTTGCTGGTTGCTGCGTTGTACATAAATCCTACCGTCTTGGGTAGAGTTGTTGAACCGTTTGAGGTGGTTGGAACACTCACTGAGCTATTTTCAGTATTTACCCAAGTAATTGTCTGAGCTACTGCGCTGAAGTCATAAACGCGAACAATTGACATTTGACCATCAACAGCACTTGTTGTGGTCAACGTAATGGTCATCGTTGCCGCTGAACTGTTTGTGAAGGTGTTCAGCCTGTAAGTGATTGGCACTGTACCAGCATTTGCGGCGACCGTTACTGGATTGTTGGTGTAGTTGCCTTGGTAGAAGGTCTGGGTGGCTGTGTAGGAATTGGCTGCATTGTTGGTCGTAAAAGCACCAGCAGAGCCAACATTGATACCTAGCGCCGTGACTACGCCCGTTCCAGTAGTGGTTGACGCAATCCCAGTGCTGGCTCCTCCACCAAGCAATAGTGCGCTGGCCGTCAATGTTGCGGTTTGTGTTACCAAACCATTGGTGGTGTTTACGGCATTACCAATTGCGGTGACTACGCCTGTACCAGTAGTGGTTGTGGCAGGAGCGGCTCCAGCACCTCCGCCCAGAACAATCGCGCTTGCGGCCAATGCGGCAGAGGTGGCCCAAGTAGTACCACTGGAGAAGTACGGGATACCGCCAGAAGTGCCTGCAATCGTGAATGCAGGCGTTGTGGTTGCAGTTGCAATAGATACGATGCCGCCAGTCCAGCCAACAGATGTAACCGTGCCTGTTCCATAAGCCAGTGCTGGGATGTCGGCAGTAGTCAGAGCGCGGAAAGTAGGAGTCGCCGCAGCGCCACTGGACGGGCCTGCAAAAATAGCATTTGCCGATTGGGTCGTCAACGCGCCCGTAAGTGTGCCACTACCCGTTACAGGCGAACCTGAGACAGACATGATCGAAGGTAGTGCTAAAGCTACCGATGTGACATAGGACAACGCAGGAATATCAGCCGTTGTCAATGCCCTAAAAGTAGGCGCAGCCGCAGCACCGCTGCTTGGGCCTGCAAAAATTGCATTTATGGCCTGAGTGGTTAAAGCACCAGTGAGCGTCCCGCTCGTGGTGACTGGCGAACCAGAAACCGAAATAATCGACGGGAGCGATAAGGCCACAGAGGTAACCGAACCAGTGCCATATGGTAGCGCTGGGATGTCAGCGGTCGTTAACGCTCGAAACGTAGGTGCAGCCGCAGCACCAGACGAAGGGCCAGCAAAGATGGCGTTAACAGCTTGAGTGGTCAGCGTTCCGGTCAATGTTCCGCTGGTCGTAACAGGCGAGTTGGTGACCGCCATGATTGAAGGCAATGACAATCCGACCGAAGAAACTGTGCCGGTAGACGATGAGTTTGATGCCAGCAGCTTGACGGCTCCAGCGCTGTTCTTAAAGTACAGCTTCTCATCCAAAGTGTTTAACGCAAGCTCCCCAGCAACCAAGTTTCCAGAAGTTGGGGCAGCAGAAGCCGTTGTGCTGTAGTACAGCGATATTGGGGTGTAGCCAGATGCAGCCATTAGAAAGTACCTCCAGAGATTCCACCCGTAATTGAACCAGTGGACGGGTTGCAAGTAATGCTTGAGTTTACCAACTGACCCAAGTTCCCGGTCGTTGCATTGACAAAAGTTAAATAATTTGTTGCATTTGTTGAGTTTGCCGTAATTTCCGTATTGGTGGCATTAGTTGCGTTCGTAACAACGCCCGATGCGCTTGTGTATTCAGCAAGAATGGATAGGTTACGAGGTAGGCTCATGATTCAATCCATTGGAGAGTTTGTTCATCCCAAACATAGCGTTTATCACCCGTAGGAATAGGTATTGGTGAAATCCAATGGCAAGTCTGCTCATCAAGCGTCCAGCTTGGGAACGGCTGCGGGGGGATAAATGCGTCCCTATCAGGGTCGTAAGTGTAACCAATACCTGCGTAATTTTTGCGAAATGGCGTCCCACCTAGCCGATGTTCTCCGCCAAAAGTGTTGTAGCTGGTCTTTTTCCAAACCCGCCCCGTTGTTTGTGCATATATAGCCTCTCCATCATGAGGTTCATCTACCCCCACAATTACTTGTAAGACTACATTGTTCTCGTCAAGTTCTGCAAAATGTGCCATAGTTGTCACCAAGAAATTGAGCCTGTGCCAGCAGTAAATCTATACACTTTGTAACCTGTGCGGTATGTTGTGTTTGGCGTGGTGTTGCCCGCGCTACCGTTGCAAGTCAAACCTGCGGATACAGAAGAGAGATTAGCATAGGTATTAGGGTATGCAATCATTAATATGCCGGATCCGCCAGTGCCACCAGAAGCAAGCGACCCAACACCGCCACCACCACCTCCTTGGTTAACGCCACCTACTCCACCGCCAGAGCCTGTAACCCCGCCGCCGCCACCACCTAAGCCGCCAAGGGTTGTGCTTGTGCTGCGCGTCCAACCGCCACCGCCGCCAGCATAGTAAACACCAGTGCTTGTTATCGCCGTCCCAGTTAAGGTTGTGGTTGTAGCCTTATTCATGGTGTACGTTCCCGTACCACCTGTACCTGTGCCAAGCGCAGTAACGACTGTGCCTGCGGGAACGCCTGAACCCGTTATTTGAGTGCCAATGCCAATAACCCCAGCAGAGACGGCAGTAATGTTTATGCTTGTGCTGGTGCTTGTATTGGCAGTACCGGCAAAGTTTGTAGTAATTGTGCTTAATAAACCAATACCGCCAACACCAGTAGAAGCAGTGCCACCAACACCAGCAGCACCAAATCCACCACCGCCGCCGCCAAAGTTGCTGTTTGAATCTCCAGCGCCGCCGTTATTACCTTGCCCAACCGTTCCAGTTCCAGCAACCGACCCAGCCAAATATCCAGCGCCGCCACCAGAGCCGCCGTTACCGCCGTATTTGGTTCCGGTGCTATCCACATCTCCGCCACCGCCGCCTAATGCGGGGCTTGAGCTTGATGCTGTAAATACTGAGTTATTCCCCGTGCCGGGTACTCCACCGCTTCCGGGAGCAGTTCCACCAGCGCCAATTGTTACCGTATAACTTACGCCGGGATTAATGTTTAACGCAGTAGAGGAAACCACTCCTCCAGCACCACCACCGCCTGAGTAGTTCCATCCTCCGGGGCCACCACCAGCAATTAATAAAAATTCAATTGGTATGGCAAGTAAAGGCCATGATGCTGCTTGTAACGCTTGCATTGTTTCATTAGAGCGCCAAACGCCTACGGCAGCACTTGAACTTGTGCTTGCTGCCGAAACAGATAGAACGGAACCTTTATATCTAGTAGACATGATTAAAAAGTTACTGTTCCTGTGCCAGAAGTAAATTTATAAACTTTATACCCTGAACGTGATGCAATATCCGATGCGGGAACATTAGACCCCGTGGTAGTTACTCCGTTAACTACAAGCCCTGCTGAAAATGAAATAATATCCGGGTAGCTATTTAAGTAAGCTAGGATAACTATACCCGAACCACCATTACCACCTAATCTAGTTCCACTTGAAATTGAACTGCCACCACCGCCGCCACCAGTATTTGCAGTTGCTGGCGACCCATTAGTATTAGTAACTAATGCACCATTACCTCCACCACCTGTTCCACCCAATCCACCTGTTGCGCCTGTTCTACCTCCAGCACCACCACCGCCTGAGTAGTATGTCGCTGTTCCATTAATACTAGATTGCGATCCAATCCCCCCCGCTCCAGCAACTGATCCAGATGCAGTTGCACCAACAGCACCAGCACCACCACCGCCGCCGCCCGGAAATGGCGATAAAGTAGCGCCCTTACCACCAGAATTTCCTTGGCTTGGGCTAGTGCTTGGCGTATTTCCTGCGCCTCCTGCGGTTCCTTGATAACCACTACCGCCGCCAGAGCCGCCAGCATTGCCACTACCACCACCAGCGGATAAACTAGTACCACCTCCACCACCTCCCGCTGCTGTTATTGTGCTAAATACACTAGATGAACCATTTACGCCTGTTGTACTTCCACCCGTAGCCCCTGCCCCAACTGTTACGGTATATGCTGTACCTGCCGAAATAGAAAAACTAGTTGAAGTGAGATACCCGCCAGCGCCACCGCCCCCTTGACCGCCTCCGGTACTTGTTGCGCCACCTCCGCCTCCGCCGCCAGCAACTACCAAATAATCAACAGAAGGGGTTGCAAAACCGGGCCATATTGATGCAAATAGTGCTTGCATCACTTCGTTAAGACGCCATATTCCTTTAGCAGACACTTTGCTAATTGTCGCCGCAGTGGACGACATTATTGAACCTTTATACCGAGTAGGCATTAGGTAATAGCTTCATAAGAAGCGGTCAACTCAATTGCAGATGCTGTACCAACAGTGACCACAATTGACTGCGCTTCACCAAGGTAAAACGCCGTACTTTTATCCGCAACAACAATTGAAGCATTTATCGGAACAGGTACTTGGTACACAAGACGGTAGTTTGTACCCGCACCAGCAGCAGCGCTATTAATCGCCACGGTTACCGTTGCAACAGCCGCAGTTACGTTTGACGCCACAATGTTGTCAATTTTGTTGACCGTGCCAGTTGCAGGCGTAAGCGCAGTCCAAGTGGTAGCCGATGTCGTGCTAGGAATTAAATAACTGGTATTGCCGTAAATTGTGGTTACGTTGACTATGTTTGGGTTTGCCATGCTTGTTCCTCAATAACCAAAAATCATCGCCATTGCGATACTTTTACCAGTTGTAATGCCACTTGAAGTTATAGAAGTGGTTATAACCAATGCTTCCACAATGTCGCCTAATGCACAAGCTACGCCAAGAGTAAAGTCTGTGCCGCTAGTGGCAGTGTAATCCGATGTGGCTAATAAAACACCATTGACGTAGACTTGTAAATAACCAACCGCATAAGTAACAGTAAAAACCGTTTGCCCTGCCGTAGCCGTAAATGATGTTCTGCTGTATGCGCTAGATCCGCTAGTAGAGGCGTTGATGGTTACTGCGCCTGTACCGCCCGTTGGGGAAATTGTGACATTGGTTCCTGCGATGATCTGGGACACACCCCCGGTAGCAGCCGACCAAGACGCCGTGGTGCCGTTGGATGTCAGGACATAACCGTTTGTGCCGATGGCAAGATTAGTTGCGCTGTTTGTGCCGTTACCAATTATTAAATCGCCCGTTGCAGTTATTGGTGATAAAGCATTGAATCCTGCTGCCGCCGTGGTTTGGCCTGTGCCACCTTTGGCAATACCAATCGTCGGGATGTCTGCTGTAGTAAGCGATCTAAAAGTTGGGGCAGCAGAAGCCCCGCTACTTGGGCCAGCAAAAATGACATTTACGGCTTGGGTCGTCAACGTACCAGTAAGCGTTCCGCTACCCGTAACAGGTGATCCTGAAACCGTCATGATTGACGGCAGCGCCAAAGCCACCGAAGTGACGTAGGACAGCGCAGGAATGTCGGCGGTAGTTAGCGCCCTGAAAGTAGGTGCTGCACCCGCGCCGCTGCTTGGGCCAGCAAAAATAGCGTTTACCGTTTGAGTTGTCAGAGTGCCAGTCAGTGTTCCACTGGTGCTGACTGGTGAATTTGTAACCGCTATGATTGACGGCAGTGACAACCCAACCGAAGTAACTGTCCCCGTACCGTATGGCAAAGCCGGTAAGTCAGCCGTTGTTAAAGCCCTAAAAGTAGGCGCAGCCGGGGAACCTGATGTGGGGCCAACAAAAACAAAATTGGCGGTGGTTGTAGCCACGCCTGTGCCGCCTCTGGTAACCGCAAGCTGGCCTGTCCAACCCAAAGTGATGGACGTTGCAGCTAACAGTGCTGTTGTAGGAGAACCGCCTAATGTCGCGGTGACATTGGTATCGTCGGTATTGGTTAACGCAGCAGAGGTTACGCCGATGGTTGGAGTCAGACCACCAGTTGACGTAATGGGGGCAGCACCACCTACAGAACTGACGTAGGACAGCGCGGGGATATCAGCGGTGGTTAAAGCTCGGAAAGTAGGTACAGCGGCAGCGCCACTGGTAGGCCCAGCCAATACAGAATTAGCCGTCTTAGCCCCGTAAGGATTCTGTGTGTCGCCATAGCTTGCGTTTAAGCTGATTGCTGGGGTTGTACCACCAGAGGATGCCACGGGAGCAGTGCCGGTGACGCTGGTGACGCCGCCTGTAGCAGTAGAGTTGATAGTCTGATTAGGCCAAGCGCCTGTAATGCTGACGTTAGTGCCAGCAACCAAGCTAGGGGTTGAAGTACCCGTGCCGCCGCTGACAACAGCCAAAATGCCGCCCAAAGTGACCGCGCCTGTGGTAGCCGTAGAGGGGGTAAGCCCAGTCGATCCAGCGCTAAAAGATGTGACGCCAGCGCCAGTGCTACTAAAAATATTCCAAGAACCGTTGGAGTAGCCTTCGTAGGCCAATAAATCTACGTTGTATCGGATCTGCCCATTTGATCCAAGAGGTTGCTGTGCGTTGTTGCCTACGGGCACTGTGACCGCGCCTGTGCCGGGTAACGCCGGATTGTCAGCAATAGAAATTGTTGGGTTGCCAGAAGCGCCATTGCCGTTTGCTACTGAGATCTGGCTTGTTGTGCCGGTAATGCTGCGGCCAGCCACAGCGGTTCCGCTGGAGTTAAGGGCGAGTATTCCGGTGCCGCTAAGGTTAGCAACGGAAGCTGCAAGGCCAGACAAAGCCAAGGTAGGGTTTCCACTAATGCCGTCAGCATTAGAAATGCTCAATCCATTGCCAGAAATAGCTATCGAACGTGCAACTACCGTTGAACCAGTGTTCTTTACAATCAGGCCAGTAGATGCCGTTTCCAAGCTGCTAGAGGTGCCATTTAGGCTCAATCGATAGAAGGACTGTGCGCCTCCATCAGTTAATCCCAGCCCAGTTCCAGTTGAAAAGTACCGACTGTTTGGCAGAGTAGGCTCTTGGTTGACCGTCAAAAATGTCTGGGTCTGGCTTGGAGAGGCCGCAATTGCCCCTGTGGTGGTCTGGACTGTGACCCCATTTTGGACGATGGGCACCGACTCCGAGCCAGTAATTGGCCCAGCAGATGGTAGCTGATTGATACTTTGCTGCGCTGCCATTACGGTTCTTCCACAATTGGGTTGACGGTGTTCTGGTTGCCGTTGAGCGTAGGCGTCTGCGTGTTCTGCTCAGTTGACAGAACGTATTGTCCATCACCCGTAGTCAGGATATCGCTCTGCGTCACGGCAATATCCAAGTCTGGGCGAGGAAAACGGATCGTAATACGCTCGGTCTTACGGGCTGGAAGCCTATAGGGATCAAGCTGGTCGGCACAGCCTTCGTTGCACACCCGCAGGCCGGGGAAGTTTGGGTCGTTCCTCATCACAGCGTGCGGACGCTTCATCTTGCATCTGTCACACACCGCAATTGCAATGTCTGAATAGCCAAGGGTATCCAGAAAGACTGGCATGATTACCTCGTGTAGACGCTGATATTTGGGGCAAAGTAAATTGGCGACTTGTCGCGCTCTTCATCCTCAGCTTGCGATAAATACTTGGCGGCTTGCGATTCAAGGTAAGCGACCCGATTCATGTCCACGCCGGGCAACTCCAGCGCCATTTGGTGAGCCAGCATACTCACCACGGCCATATACCAGCGCTGGGGCACCTCTAACTCGCCATACAAGTCGCCAACGTCCATGACCTGACGCGAGTACCACACCGTCATCTGGATAAACGTGTCGCTAGGCACCGGCCACAGGTAAATCTTGGACTGCGGGATGGTTCGATTGAACCAAAACTGGAATGGCTGGTTGGCCGTGAAGTTTTTGTTGGGCAGATTGGTGTAATCGTCACGATTTAGGCGTGCCATCGTGATTTCGGTCGAGTTATTGCCTAAATACCACTCGCGCAAGCTCAAAGTGGTGCCGTTGTAGCCCCGAACTCGATACCATCGGGTGGTTTGACCAGCAACAATGTCTGTCCAGATCCACTCATTATCGGAAACAGCAATCTCACCGAGATCTACAAGGGTTGACCAATTTGTTCCATCAGTGGAATACTCATAGATGATCGACCAAGTGCCTGTAGATGCGGGCAAGATGCCTATGGATCCAATGTAAATGGGGTTGTCGGTGCCGTAATCGACCGAGATGTTGCCATTTACCGAGGTCTGGGTGCAGATTGTGTCAATGTCGCCGTCATAGGCAAAACCCACAAGGCCACCAGCACTGGATGTGTATCCGCCAGCATTGGTGGGCGTAGGACGGCTTAAACGGCGGTACAGCACGTTTAGGACATCATTGCCCCCAATGGGTAGGTCATAGATGTATTTGTCGGCTGTGAGGCCGTAAACCTGCTTGTTGATGGCCCAATACTGGATGCCAATGTTGATCAGGTTGGACAGCAGGAAAAACAACGACTCGCGGGCCGACAGAACCTGCTCAGATGTCAACTCCTCGGCCAGCTTGCCGCATCGACGAGCGCCGTGGTCAATCAGCGTCTGTACTGTGATTACAGTAGTTCCAACCGTTCCAGAGTAGGCCATGATTTACCAATTGCTGTTTTTCTTGCTAGGAGTATGAGTAGACACTCTACCGCTACTAAGATTAATACGGCCACCTTTATCGGTGTAACTTTTGACGGCCCCACCTTTTTTCATCATGTTGCTAATTGCCGGTGTCCTTGGGATATTTGCACGAGCTACATATTGATCCCCACTCATGCCGCCCATTGTGTTACCACTCATGCCACCACTTATTCTTCCGGTGGCACTACCAACATCCCCGAGTGCTTCACCTACACCTTGGCCGCCACTTATGCCTCCACTCATGCCAGCTACACCTTGACTTTGGCCGCCACTCATGCCCCCCTTTATAGCTCCGGTGGCGCTACCAACACCCCCAAGTGCTTCAGCTACACCTTGACCTCCGCTCATGCCTCCACTTGCGCCGGGGGGAAGTCCACCACTTGTGCTTCCGGTGGCGCTACCAACTTTTCCGAGTGCTTCACCTACACCTTGACCCATGCCACCACTTACACCAGAGGGAAGGGTACTAACTGACTTTACTTTTGGACGATACGCCCTTCGTTCGTCTTCATACATTTTCCGTCTTTGCATCATATTCATTGGCATAATTTACTCCTAGTGTTAATTACCAGCCGGGGCAGTCCCAGCGCTTTAGCGATGCTTTGGCGCGTGGAGCATCTCCTTTTGCGTGTTCGACAACGCCGCTCATGCGGGCGCAAAAAGAATCCTTGCGTGCCCCGCCTTTTGGTTGCGGCGCTTTTAGGTTGGATCCAGTCTCTCTATTGTATTTGTCGCGGCCTTTTTGCGTAAGTCCCGCACCACGAGAAACAGGAAGTTTTTCGCCACGACCGATAGCCAATGACACACCGCCGCCCTTGGCAAACTTCTTGCCTTTGTCGGCAGCAGCAAAGTCTTTTCCTACGGATTGAGGGATGCCAACCTTCTTGGCAAAAGAGGGGCTGTGTGCAACAGCCTCCATCAAGCGATGTTGGGAAGCTGATTTGCTAGGCATGATCAGGCGTAGGATTTAACCATCTCAAGGACAACGGTGTAGGTATCGCCATTGGACTGGTCTGATGTGCTAAATACGATGTTGCCATTTTTTCCAGTGCCAGCATTGTTTGTAATGCCGCCAATTTTTGAAAAGTCATTCTCATAATTGGTGTTTACAGTAGACAAAAAGAACGGGACATCGGTAGTTGCGTCCCAAAGCATACGAACTTCCATGCCGTGGCAAACAGAAGTAATTTTTGTCACGGTCACACCTGTGCAGGCCATGCCTGAATTGCTAGGTGCAAGCGCTGAGACATTGACTTTGGTAACCGCCGTTTCACCAGTGCCATCACTGATGTTTGTAAATTTCATGATTGCAAGACGCTCACCATCTAGCAGCGTTTGACTTGTGACCGCATCAGCCATATCAATCTCCAATTAAAAGCGGGAGCCGAAGCCCCCGCCTTACTAACACTTAGCGCTTCCGCCTTTTTTCATTGGCGCAACGGTAACCGACTCTTTCGACTTGGTTACGCTTTTTGGGTTTACAAAACCACGGCCAGCACCAGCTTCTTTCTTGCCTCCGAAGAGACTGTCCATGAAGCCGTGTACCTTTTTCGCAAACCCCATGCCCATCGGAGGCTCATTGAGCGTGTCATCATAGGCACCTTTTGACAGGTCTACAGTGCCACCCTCTTTGAGCTTCATCTTGTTGGCAGGGCCATACTTCAAGTTGCTGTCAGCTTTCGCCGAACGCATCGCTGGAGCATTTTCAGCTTTGGAGACCGACTGCAACTGGCGATTACCGGGAGCGACAGCGCCGCCCCGTTTGTAAGTACCAGCCAACTGAGTCACCATCACTGGGCTTGGAACAGGCTTGCGGCCTTGAGGCATTGCCACGGCAGAACCAGCGTTACTAACACTGCCCCCCGTGGCGAAATGCTTTTTTGCAGAACCACCACGCTTGAACCCGCCAGCATTACCGAGTTTCACACCACCCGTTTTTGCAGGAGAGTTGTCGGGACGAGAGGTATCAACACGCGACTCAGTGTAGGTGCCAGCGCTACTTTGCGAGGGGATCACTCCGCCCGAAGCATAGCCGCCTTGACCCTTAACCACGCCGCCAGTTGCATAGCCGCCTTGACCGTCCACAACGCCGCCAGTAGCCATCTTTCCGCCTTTTTTCAGCTTCAGATTGGTGCCCTTGCCGCCCTTATGCTCTTGAGCATCGTGCTGCTTGAACGCCTTTTTGACCATAGCTTTGTCTTGCGCCATGTCCGCTTTGCCGCCCTCTTTCATGCGACTTGCTGCCATGCCAACAGGAGCTGCTGGGCCAGCGCCCATCATCTTCATAGCGCGGCGACGAGCAGACAACGAAGGAGCCAAGGGAGCTTTCGCACCCATAGAGCCACCACGAGCAGGCATTGAAGGGGGCATTGCTGGAGGCATAGCAGAGGGAGGGGCCATGCCCATCATTCCGCCGTCAGCCTTCTTTACCATGCCACCTTTTTTGAGCTTCAGTTCGACCGTAGGTTCGGTCGTCTGCATCTTCACCATTGGTTTAAATTGACCCATGATGCGCTCCTTATACGTCAACGTATTTGTAGACGATCGTCACCCGTAACGCACCAGCGGTCGCGGCAGTACCCGTTTGGCTGTATGTGATCGTAGCGGAGACTTCACTGCTGCCAGTGTCGGCCCATGCGCTATAAACACCCGTGGATGCAACAGATGCGCGGCCTGCGGATCCTACCGAAGTAGAAGTCACATAAGCTGCGGCAGTGCCTGTCTTACCAACGGTAACAGTGTTTGTGGTTCCTGCGTTGAAAGCGGTGGTTACATCAATGTTGATGTCCACGATTTGTGCATTGGCGGGCAACGTAGCGATGGTGACTGCTGTGCTATTGGTATAAGCAATAGTAGTAGTCACCGCCGATAGCATACCGCCGATGTTGGTCACTTGATTTGCCATACTGATCTCCTATTAAGAGGGGGGCACTTGGCCCCCCAACTTGGTTTATACGCCAGCAGTACCGTATACAGCACGGGGATCAGTCCACCCCGGAATGTAACGCTCGGTAGCTTTGTAGCGCATGGAGTCGGTCTCAAAATCACCTTCCATAGTCTTCTCCAGCTTACGGCGCATCAGGAGCTTCATGCCCTCTGGAGCGTCGGTCTGAACCCACCATGCGGTCGGGGAAGTCAAGCGGCTGATCACAGCGGCACCCTCGTCCAGCAAGCCGATTGACTTGATGGGGTTGATGTCGTTGTTTGCGTTACCAGCACGCAGCACCGATTTCAGCAGCACTTCAGCTTGGAAGACGTTGCCCGGAGCGACCACCAATTGGCGGGGCACCAGACGAATCTTCTTGCCGTTGTTGTCCACAGCCTGACGAATCTGGATCAACATCTGTTCCAGAGAAGTCTGGCTCAGGTTGGCAGCGGTCGTCAGTTGGTTGCTGAAAGTACCGTTAACGATGGGGTGTGCAGTGTTAACCAAGGACACGCCGTCGCCACCGGGGTAGCTGGAGTTGAACGAACGACTCAGGATGTTCGCGCACAGGGTCTCTTTCGTCTCGATGAGCGATTGAGCCAAGTGACGAGCATATACCTGACCGATGCGGATGTGGTCGCCGTCTTCAACCAACACTTTGGTCAACGCGAAGGCCAAGCCATACACGTTGTACACATAGCGCTGGAGGAAGAGTACGCCACCCTGCTGGTACGAAACAGGAGTTCCGTCAGGCAGTTGAGGCGCAGCGCCAAATCCATAAAGGACAGGCTCTTCGTGGTAGTTGCGGGGAATACCGTCTTGTTCGCGGAACACACGGCTCCACTCATCGGTACGCTGATCATATACACCGTCAAAGCATTCGTTCAGGATTGGTTCAACAATCGAACGAAAGTCGGTACTTCTCATTGGAGCAGCCATTTTTTAGACTCCTTAAATAGCAGCCACAGACGCATTAAATTGCGACTGATTGACTTGAACTTGTACAACGGTGTACGAATCTCCCCATGCGTTATCCACGCCGGGGGTCAAGCCGATGATCTTCATCTGGCCGGTTGCTGTAGCGCCTGCCAACGTGGTAGACACGGTGCATTGCGACAGACCAGTAGTTGTAGAACCAGCGGTAATGGCACTGAAATTACATTGGTCGCCCAATGCAGTTTGAGCCAGCGAACCATCTGCTTGGATGTCATAGACGATGGCTGGGTCTTGATAGTAATAAGCTATACAAGAACCGGCAACATACGCCGTGCTGGCAGGCCAATTGTTGGAAACGCGACGACGACCAGTTGTGTCAGTCCACTCCACACCAGCAAAAGCGCCCAAGAAGGCACCAGTGATAGCGGCAATAACAATATTGCCAGAAGTGTTCAGTTGAACAGGCTGTCCTTTGAGAATGGCTGTGCTATAGCCCGAAGCAATACCGTCAACCAGCGACCAAGCGCGATCCAGCCCAGAGGGATGAAAAGACGGACGCAAGCCGAACGGAGCATTTGTCGAAGACATAAGAAACTCCTTGTTGATTAAGTCAACCGCTAAATACGGGAGACTGTACAGTTCGATCCAAGTTACCGAAACCTTCGCCTTCAACTTGTGTCAGGCTACGCCCGCTACTATCGCGATTGCCTTGGAGATTTTCGATTTGGACACGGATTTTTTCCGCCTCGTCCATCGGCATCTCGTGGTGCATTTGCGTCATGACATCCTGATACAACTCCAAAGGAATTTTATGCAGGCGCATTTCGTTACACGCGATAAACCCAATGTCTTCACCAGCCTTTACGCGATAATTGTCGAAGCCGGGGAACTCATCCGCTTTCACGGGAACGTAACCCAGTCGCAATCGCTTGTCGATGCTGTCATAGCCGTTGGTTGTTGATAACCAGCAAAAGTGCCATCCCGAAACATCGGGAACTTTCGGTAGTGCGCTTTGTGTCCATTCATCACTCCACATCTTGCGACGTTCCTGTGCTGACATGAACTTCTCTTCGGGGGCGGCGCGGCTTGCATCTTGTGAAGATCTTTGCTCACGGCCACCAGCGTTGAGAGTTTTTTTGAGACGAGAATCCATAATGTTTAGCTCCTATTGTTTCGTGCTGCTTCTGCATACCGTTTGATCATCTTCGCGCGTTTTTGTGCGTCATCCCACATACCAGCGTCTTTCATTGCGCGAACCTGTTCGGGTTCAAGAACAAAAGAATTGCCGCTACCGCGAGGTGACGATTCACGCGAAGAACCGGTCACTAAACTTTTAGGTCTCCTTCTGGGTTGCTCATCATGACGTTCATTATACTTATGAGGAAGTCGCCTTTGCAAGCGGCTGTCAAGCTCCTCCCAATACTCGTTCGTGGCGGGGTCGTACCCCTCCTGAACCAGTCGGTTGTCGATCACTTTGGCGATCTGGGAGTCCTCATCTTTGCCGTCTGGGTCGTACCAGCCGTTGTTTTCCATCCAGCTATTTGCCAGACGTTGTAACTTGGGGTTAACCGCCCCAGCCTCAGATCCACTCTCCGCAGCCCGCGCCTTGAAGTTTTGCATGGATTCGAGCTTGCGTTTGGAGTCATACCAAAGCTCCTGAGCTTTCGCAAAAGAGGTGCCGTCAGCGTTGTCGGTGGCCTCTTTAAGTTTGGCTGTGGCGTATTGCAGGCGTAGCTGCTCATCCTCAATTGCCTTGTCAAATCGGGCCAAGTCTGCACCAGATTGTTTGCGCTCCAGCACGGACAGGCGCTCAATAAGCTGCTGATTCTGGCGTTCCAGTAACGTCAGCTTGGCGTCCTTTTCAACGTGAGTGCGCTTGATGTACTCCTTTTTGGCGCGTCGGCGGTTGCGTCGAGCCTCTCGGATTGCATCGGTGTCACCCGGCTGATCATTGTCACCATCATCTGAGGCGGTGACTTCGCCACCCTCATTATGGGGCGACTCAATGTGATCGGGTAGCTCTACCGTGGCAGAGCCGTCTTGTTCTTCAACGACTGCGATGTCGTCAATGTCTTCGTTGGTTTCTTTGTTCATATGAAGGCTTTCATAGCAAGTGGGTCACCAGTGAGCTTTGCGATCACTTCATGATCGTTGATCACCATGAATAAAGCTGGGTCTTCGTGATCGTCGGCGTCCGGCAACGGAACCTCCCAACGATCTCCGCCCCATTTGGGCACACGGATGTAGTCGCCAACCTCAATCCATGACCCTTCGGGCCACGGTAGCATGGTGTCGCGGTGTTTGAACGCCAGTGGGCCAATCTCAAGGACTTTTGCCACCATGTTCTGCCACTTCTCGGTTTCTTTGGTTTCTTCAACCAATATGATTCCCGCGCTAGTCGTCTTCTGCTTTGCACGACGGAGTTGCACCAAGATGCGTCCGCCAAGGGGTTTTGCGCCGGGGTCTACGCTCGGAAAAGCCCAAGCTACGTCAGCTTCGTTAAAAGCTACCGGGTCATTCATTTTCATCAGGTTCTTTCATTAAGTCGTTAAGGATGTCAAGAGCTTCTTGCAATCCTGAATATTGTCCAACTATGCGGTGGTAAGTCTCCCAGTTAGCTGCATTTCCAGCAGCAAGGGACGCAGCTATTACAGCCTGCCTAGACTTAATCCCGCCAATCAGATCACCAAGGGTTTTCATTTTTTCTTAGCCTGTGATAGACCTCCTTGCGGCTTGGAGGGTTGGTCGCCCTTGGTTTGCATAGACTGGCCCGTAATGGGTGCGCCCATTGCCATGCGCTTGTGTTGGTTAACAAGCACGCTCTTTTGCTCTTGATCACTGGTTGCCATAAGGTACTCCTTGGGTTTGTACAGCTTGGTTCTGCTCAAAATTGAGCTTTGCCGCATCTCGCGTTAAGCGTGCTGTCTCGATGCGTTGTTTGGTTTCTTGGTCGCCCTCGGCGATGGCAAGGCGTAGTTGCAAGTCTTCCATGTCCAACTGGCGCTGCTGCTCCAGCTTCTTCATGTCCATCTCGACCTTGGCCTGCAACTCCTTCTCCTTGAGTCCCATCTCCGCTTGGTCGCGTTGAGTGCGGCGCTGCGTCTCGGCCATGCTGGTGTCCAGCAACACCTTGGTGTCTGGAGACATCGGGGGCTGGGGCTGGGCCTGCTGCATCTGCTGCATCATCTGCTGGATCATCGGCATGACCTTTTGCAATGCCTCGTCGCTGTCCATGCGAACGTGCTGCGATACCGCCGAGAACAGCTTGTCGATTTTGGCTGGCTGCTTTGCCATCTCGTAATCTTCCGTCGCACCTTCCATCGACATATCCACATAGCCATTCATGCGGTTCAAGTACCACAAAGTCAAGTGCTGCTTGATGTGATCCATTGCCCGTGGCAGGTAAGTTGGCGAGATGGCAGGGTTTGCACCCAGCGCAGGGTTGGTGGCAAAGTCCAAAATGACTTGGATGTGGGCAAGGTGATCCTGCTCGATGTAGGCGTAGGCAGCTTGTCCCATCGCCATTGCCACGTTCTCGTTGGCAGCGTCGATCTTGACAGGAGCAGGCGTATCGACCATCAGTTCATTGATACCGGGCACCTTGATTTGCTTTAGGAAGCGCTCAATGACCACTTTCTTGTTGAACAACTCTGGATTCTTCTCCATCATTGCCATCACGGCCTGAGTCTGGGCCATGCGCTGGGTTTCGGAGAAGATGTGCGGGTCAGAGACTGGAATAACGTCCGTCACACGAGCAAAATCCTCGCGGGTGATCTCCAAGTCCTCCACCACCTCGCCACGGCGCATATCGTCCAAGTACCAGCGATTGATGCGGCTCAAAACCTTCAGCACACGGCCCTGAGACTCATGCAAACGGGCATGGATGGCCGAAAACACCGCTGCGCCCTGCTCAATGAGCGCCTGAGTGGTGCCCACAGGGGCGTTGGCGTTCACATCGGCGATCTTTTCCTCTGCCGTGGTCACCACGCCCTTGGCTGCGTTGGTCAGCCAGCCCAAAAGCTCAAACAGAACGGGGCTAGGCGGGTTAAATGGCATGGGCATCGCCAATTTGCGGACATCATCCACGCCCGGAGCGCCTTCGATCTCCACCACCTGCGTGACTTCGACCTCTTGCGACTGTCCAGAGACCTTTCCGCCCTTCAATTTGAGCAGCGTGGCCGCATTGTTGATGTGGGCAGAGTCTAAGAGTGCCCGTAGAGCGCCTGTAAGGGCCGCAGACAGCCCTCCAATGAGTTGGGGTAGGCCAACGGCATAGGCACCACGCCACGGGATGAATTTGAACTCAATAACCCAGTCTAACTTGGTCATCGTGTCGTCGCCTTCTTCCCAGTTGCGGTACAAACCGATGACTTCGGACGACAAATCGTCGATCATCAGGATGTAGGGGGCCGATTCGCCGCCAGAGAACTTGTCGTCCTCCATTTCTAGCCATGTGTAGATGTGATAAACCCGACGCAGGCCATCTTCGTTGTTGTCAATGGACTTGCCTTCAATCTTGTTGGTCGCCTTTTGTGAGGCGGTCATCTCAGGATCCATCGTTGAGCGGGAAAACGGCGTGTCGCGGTACATCCCAGAGGCGATGCGGCGCTTGTATTCCCAATCGGAGATGTCATCAACCTCCGTTACGCGCTGTGCTGTGTAGAAGTTGGCCGCTGCGTAGGGCAAAAGCACGTTGTCAATAGGCAAGAACTGGGCGCAGGGGCGCTTTTTCTTGTCGTCGTACCACAGCTTGATGTACTGAGAGCCGCCAAGCGGTAGCTGGGTGAGCATTTGCTCCTGCTCGTCGCGGAACTCTTCGATCTGCTCGGTCAACTGCCAGTTCATGTAGTCCGATTTGCGCTCGGCCACGGCGGTTTTCTCGTCCGTGACGTCACCCAAGATCTTGGTGCGGGTCGGGCCATCAGGCGGGAACATCTCCTTGATGGCGCGGGAGGCAAAGTCGATGCAAGCCTCGGCCATCACTGGATGAACGACCTTTGAAGCGCCGTTGAAATTGGCTCCACCGGGGGCGTCATTGCCCATGCCGGTGCGCTTGATGCCCTCTTCATACTGCTTGTCGCGCTGCTTGCGGGCTTCCTTGTCCTTCTCCACCAAATCAATGTAACGCAACACCAGTGTGTCGATGTCCATCGGATTGAAGTCATCACTGTCGGCCAAGTTCTCGTAGAAGTCCTCATCCTCGCGCGGCCCTTTGGTGGTCATGTGGACGACGACCGAGCCATCAGGAAGCTCTTCCAACTCGGACTCTTCAAGGCGAGGCATCTCCACCTCTACGCCAGCCTCCTCGTCTTGGTCTGGCGGCTCACCGCCTACAAAGCGACCGTACTCTGGATCAATGGGGAACTGTGTTGCCATGTCGTTTTACCTTTTTGGTTTGGGCAAGTCCGCCCTTCTTCTTGCCTGTGTACTGCTTCATTAACTCTTCGTACATCTTGATCTCGTCGATGTACTGCTGGTCAATGCGCTCACGAGGGCCAAGCATCTTTAGCATATTGAACTCTTGCACGCCCGGCGTCATCCTTGACCGAGCATATGCCGTGGTGTCTGGAAAAGCGATCTCGCTCGGCACTGGGTACTTGCTTTGGCCGATCAGTGCGCCGGGGATGTTGGTGTCATACGTTGGATGCTCTCCCAGCGACATTTTAAGATCGGACTTGGGGCGCAACTCACCAATTGAGAAGCCACTAACGCCTGCTTCCATGTTGCGAAGCTCTGGGTGAGAGATTGCCGCCACCACATCCAGCCCGTTAGCTAGGCCAAGGTCATCAGTAATGGTTGGCTTGGTCAGCGTCTCGGCGATGTGCTTGCGAAGGTTGGAGTCAAGCTGCGATTGCAGCAAAACGTCAATGGGGTCTTTAAAGCCAACAAAGCCGGGAAACTTTCCGTACTTCGGTGACCCAGCCTTGATCTCCCTGTTGAGCTTTGCCATTTTTGCCTTGGACAGCTTCTCAGGCTGCTGGATAGCCAGCAGTGCGTCAAGGTTGTGCAGGGCAAAGTTGGCCGAGTCTGGTGCCATTTTGATGTACTGCCCCAGAATTGGGGACTCGTACAGTTCGCTCAACTTGTCCGCACGGTTCTGGATTGGCACCGCTGCGCCGTAGTTGGATGCCCAGAAACGATTCTCATTACCGTAGCGTGGGCCACCAAACAATGGCACAGGATGCTCTGGAGTAACGTCACCCACCCGGGTAAGCTCTACGGTCGGCTTGGCAACATTCTCCAGTGAGCCTGCCTCCAGTACACCGCCCAGCGTTGGATCACCCGGCACGCCTAACAGGACGTTGCCCATCTTCTTCTCGTAGTCCAGCACAGGAACATCGGCAGGCGGCACTAGGTTGCGCGTCTCCATTGGGATGTTTTGCTCACGCTCAAACTGCTTGCGTGACTTGCCAGCGGGGTTTGTAGACACTTTGGGATTTGGGTGCTGCCTCACAAACTCGCCAGTCATCTGCTCGGCCATGCGCTGGGCAATGGGGCGAATCTCCTCCAATGACTTGGGAACAGCGCGAGGGAACACCAATGGATGCTCTACCTTTGCCGCAGCCTTTGCAGCCTTTGCCGCAGCCTTAGCCATAGCGCCGCCACCAGCCATATGCACTTCAGGCTTGTCGGTGCGCAGTAGGTTGTTCAGGGCGTTTTTGAGGCCAACGCTTCCACCACTAGCCATGTTTGGCTCGTCAGGAATGTCCAGTGTGCCACGGCCATCTTTGAAAGCCTCCACCCAGTTGAGCAGGGCTTCCTCTTCAGGCACTCCCGCATCAATATGGCGTTGTCTTGCAACCTCCCAAGGAGTGTTTTGTACACCCATGCGGCCATACTTTTTAGCCGCTTCAACAAACTCTGGCTCAGTAAAGTATTTGCCGCTGTGTTCAATTAGTCCGGTGTTACGCAAATCATTCCTGCTCACATCCGCCCACTTGCCAGACTTTACAAAGTCTTGGGTGTACGGGTCGTACTTCTCCGATGGGCGTGCGTTGCCCTTGCCTTTGATCTGGGTAATGCTTGGAGGAAATTCATTTTTTAATTCTGCCAACGCACTGCTCATTGCCTCTTCATGTGTTGCGTCAGGATTGTCTATCAAATAATCAGTTATTTTGTCGTTAATTTTTTCTCTGTATTTATATTGATTTTCTTCAGAAATTTTGTTTGGGTGTTTTACCTCAATCGTAGTATGCGGCTTGCCGCTTGGATCAACCAATGAGTACACCTTTGCTTGGCCGCTCTTAATTCCTTCCCATCCGCCGTGGCCGTAACCTAAATCTCCAAAATCACCAGACTCTGGCGTCCAATCTGGATGGCCTCGTGGTGGCTCATAGCCCTTAACGCTGTGCCCCATTGAGTTGGACTCGGCTAGGAATTCACCCGGCTTGGTAAGCTGCACCCACTTGTAGCCTTCGGGATATTCCTTGTAGACAGGCATAGATGCACGGGACTGCGCAACAGCATCACGCGCCTTCTTTGCCATCTCAAAGTCGTACTCAGCAGCACGCTTGACGGCCTGATCCATTGTGATCTTGTTCAGGTCTTCTAACTTAATGGCTCCAGACGCAACGTCTTGCTTGAGTACGTCGATGATGTGGTCAATGCCAAGGTCTTGTATACCAAGCGCGTTGTACACAGGAGTCTCTGGCGGTAGCTTGGCAAGGTATGGGTTGTCCTCGGCCATCGCAAAATCACCAGCATTAGCTTTGCTTCTTGCTTGGTGGAGATTATTCATTACCTCATCGTATTTTTCCTCGCCGCCCATCATTTCTTTCATGTGATATGAAGGCGTATTTTGAATAAGCGCTTGCTTGTCACTTTCTGGCAAACCTGATTTGTTAATAAATTCCCTGAACTTGTCAGGCAACTCTATTTTCATGTAGTTGTTGTATGCTTTTTCAGCATCCCTTGCCGCCGCAAGTTTTTCTGCTTGGCCTTGGTAGTTTTCAGCAGGTCTTATTCCTATCCCAGAATCTTGTGCCGCTTCCCACGCTTTAGCGGCATCTGATTTTGCATAACCTTCAAATGGAAACCCAGCCTCTTCACGGGTGTTAATTAAATCCGCCGCATTGTTTCTTAAATAATCATACCCACTAAAATCTTTGCCGCCCGGAAGCATCGAATCCATTGCAAGCTCACGGTCGCTCTCAATCTCCGCCGCACGCTGGGCGCGAGTGCGCTGGAGGTTGGCAAGGGTGTTGCGCTCCTCTTGAGTGCCGGTCGGTGCCTGCGCAATGCGCTCGTCTAGCTTGGCAAGGCGCTTCTGTCCAGCTTGGTAGTCCGCCTCAATCTTGGCCGAACGGGCATCAAGCATCTTCAACACCGGATCATCGGGCGTTGCCATCTGGTTGCGGACGTAGCTGCCTGCTTTAGTGTCCACCCACTTGTTGAAAGCGTTGGTCTGCTCCATGTGAGCAAGGTCGCGCCTCATTCTGTCCGCATCGTCTGCGTACTGCGGTTGGCCCTCGTAACCAGCCAAGTCTTCTTTGACAGACTTTATGAACGACTCAGGGTATGAGTCATCTTGCTTGAACTTTTTGAGACTACGTTGAAGTTCGGTGTCTACCCAGTTGCCGCCCTTTTGCTTGACGGCGCGGGATTGCGTGTTCTGGCCGAGGGCACCAAGCATCTCAGCGCCAAGTCCGCCACGCTCCATAATCTTGGGCACAACCTTCTCGGCAAATCGCTCACCAGCACGGGCAGCCTTCTTGACACCCTTGGCACCGGCCTTAGCCACACCATAGCCAGTAAGGCCGAGGCCAAGCGTGTCCAGCACATCCATCGGGTTGGGCGCATAGCCCTTGCCGACGCTGCCTAGCAAGTTGCTTGCGCCAGTGCCGCCAGTTAGGTCGGACATCTTCAGGGCGTCCAAGATGTCGGTCGTGGGCACCTTGGCCGTGTTGACGCCAGTCGCCACCCGTGGGTTCGTGGCCGAGCGCTGGAACTCGTAGGGGATCGTGAGGGTGGAGTCTTCCATCCCCTTGCGTAGATCTGGGCCAATAAACGGCACAGCGCCGACCACATTGCCCAACACGCTGCCAACCGATGGGCCAGTGTCAATCAGGCGGTTGAGCTTGTCCAGCCCCGACTTGACCGCCTTGACTCCAAGGTTCATGCGCTCGGTCTTGGGGTACGGCTTGTTCTCGTTGTCCTGACGGGGAGCGCCCATGAGCGTGTAGTCGCTGTCAGACTTTTTAGAAGCGCCGCCACCAGCAAGAAGCTGGTCAAGCTGTGCTCGGCGGATGTCGGTCAGTCGTTGGTTCATGGCGGCTTCCTTATACCCTAGTATTTAACCACAGGTTGTGAGGGAATTGTCTCTACCCGCTTGCAGGCTCGACACACCCACCTCACCCTGCCGCCGACCAGTTCGTAGGTGTCTACCGTACCGCCACACTTACAGACTCTCATAACTGCCCTTTGGTGAATGTTGGAGCAAAGCGCAGCCTATACCGTGAAAAATCACAGACACCGCTACGCTTTGATGTATGCCCTTTGGAGCCATGCCATCGCTTGCGCTGGACAGACTTGCAGGCTTTCGCCCTACCACCGCGCTCTATCCTTAGCCCACGCTCCCTGATCTGGCTTGCTCGTGTATCAGGGTATCCCATGCCCAGCCATCGACGTACCGCACTGGGCAGTCCAAAAGCAAAAACCCCGCAAGATGCTCTGTGGTCTTGGCTCTTGGCGAGAGCAACAGCAAGACGATTGACGCGAATCAAAAATCTCGCCTGCTGTCTGACAAGACCACACAGTACCTTACGGGGTTCAAGATTCGCGTTGTCGTCCAGATGCCACTCCAGACGGGTGCATTGTACACCATTCGGAACCATTGATCTACGCAGCATAGGGATTACCCTTACGCTGCTTGCCAGAGTCAACGAAGTCGTCCTCGTCGTATGCCTCCTCTGGCGGGGGGTCGATGTCCAGCCAGCCAGCATCCCGCAGGTAGCGCAGGGCTTGGGTGCAGGCGTCCACTAAGTCGTCGTGCGTGGTGTTGGGGAACGAGCAGATCTGGCTGACGAACGCCTCGGCCCAGTCCTTGACGTAGCCCTTCTTGTTGTCCGACTCAGGTATCCACACCCGGCCACGGGCGATGATGTTGGAGACGATGTTCAGGCGCTGCACCTTGTCCGCCTTGCCGGGGTTGTACGCCCTCACAGGCAAATGGGCACGCTGCAAGTCTTGGATCAGGCTGATGCCAGCGCTCTTGTCCTCAATGAGCAGCAAGTCCACCCGCTTCTTGTCCTTCCCTTCGCCGTAGACTATCTCGTACTCCTCGGTCACCTTGGGTCGCAGGTCGGGGTACTGGAGCCTGTCCTGCCAGCAGTCGATCACCATCGCGCTCATTGGGCCGTCCTGTGGCTTGAACACGCCAAACGTGATGCAGGCGGTCGGATCGTTCTGCGTCTTCTCGCTGGTCGCCACATCGTAGCTCTGGACAATGTACTCGAACTTGGGAAAGGCGCGGCCAGCAGGCCATAGCTTGAACATCGAGCGCTGGACGACTCCACCCTCCTCAGCGTCGATGATCTCGGCGTAGATCTCCTGCCGCCCCAGCTTGGTGCCCTCAAAGGACAGGATCTGCTTCCTGAAGTTGTCTGACAGATTGGCTAGGTTGGTGTACGTCGAGGCGGTGGTGACCACCACATCGTCCCCGTCCCGTCCCACCAGATCGACGATCAAGTCCTTTGGTTGGGGGGTGGTGGTGACGATGATGTGGGTCTTGGTGCCCAAGCGCACGCCGAACTGGATCTGATCCCACGCATCTTGGATGTAGTCCCAAGCGGCCAACTCATCGAGCCAAGCGCCGTGGAACTGCGGCCCCCTGAAACGGGCTGGCTCGGATGCGGGTATACCCTTAATCAAGCTGCCGTTGGTCAGGTAGATCTCGTGAAGCGCCTTGTTGTAGTCCTTGATCAGCGGGGCTGGGATCACCGCCATCAAGCCAGAATCACCCTCAAAGCAGGTAGAGCGCACATCGGAGGATGTGGGAGCAGCCACCAGCCAGCGGGTGCCGGGATGCGTCCACGCCCACCAAGAGATCTGCTCTGCCGCTGTACGGGTCTTGCCAGCGCCACGGCCAGCAAGCAGCAGCCAGATGCTCCACCAATCCCCATGAGGCAGGATCTGGTGGTTGTGCGCCTTGTCCAGCCAAGTAAGCCGCCAAGCAGTCGCCAGCTTGACCTCGGGGCTGGCAAGCTCAAAGCTGCGCTTGACCTCTGGGTCTTGCAGCAACTCAATGATGTCACTCATTCGCTTGGCGCTTTAGCTCGGCGTTCTTGATCAGCGCCTCAAGCAAGCTGTCCGCCTGCACCGACGCCTCTACCTTGAGCGGATTCTTGGGATCGCCGCCCACCTGAACCTTGGTGCCGTACTTGGCAGGGTTCCAGCAGGCCAACAACTTCAAGCGCGTCTCAATGCGTAGCTTGCGGTGGCCCAGCATATCAGCGACCGTTGTAGTGCTGTTCTTGTCACCTAGCACCTGCGTTTCACCAAAGTGCAACGTGTCGCTGATTTCGATCAACTCCTCGGCAATGGCGTCGTAACCGGCCTCGCGTGCGCGTGCGACCTGTAGGGAAAGATCTGGGTCACGCGCTATCCACTCATACATCTGCGTCCAGTGCGGCATCCTGTCGTCCCTGCATATCTGCCTGAGCGGCTCCCCTGTGCCAAGCCTTGCGCATATCTCTGCTGCCAGTTCTGGCGTGTACTTGCTAGGGCGTCCTGTCTTCTTGGGTGGCAGGGTCGTACCCTGTCCTGTTGGTGGCTTCTTGGGGCGTTTAGACCCCTTGGCGGTAGTTTCTGGCATGACCGTATTCCTGTACCGATTGATGATGCCGCAAGTGTAACTGGTTGCGGAGGTCGGAGTCGCACCGACTGTCTCTTGGTTATGGGCCAAGCGGGTTGCTCTTTCCCCTCTCCGCGATAAAGGTTGTTGGCGCAGGGAGCTTCAGCAGAGATTTGATCTTGACAGAAAGCACGCCCCTGTCCGATTACTGTACGCCAACACGGCTGGGGACTGCATCTGTCGATAGGCTCCGTGCGCTCTCGGTTGACTACCAGCCTGTACCTTGTCCGAGGGTATCAATCCCCATGCGTGTTGGTTTCAACGCCCGTTGAACATACGTCCTTCGGGCGATGAACATTACTTCACTATCCTCTCAAACGGCAGGTCACCGTTGATGTTGGCCGCGAACAGCAAGAACTCTACTGCCTCATCCTGCGTGCTTGCAAATGCGATTGGGCACTTGTCATCATCGGCACCGCTCCAGTCATCAAAGCACGCTACCCAAAAGCCTGACTGATACTCTAGCACGATTTTATGGCTGTCGGGGGTGTAGGTCAATGTCTCTGGGTAGTCGCTGATGCGCTTGATCTCTTGCTCTTCCCACTTCTGGGCACCAAGGTTGATCAGGCGGTTAGCACTTGCCTGCACTTGCTGGTCGAATTCTGTTTGTGTCATGATCTCTGTCCTTCACTGTTACGACTGCGGGATGCTGCCGTTGATGTAATTGTATATTAAACATAAGGGGCTATTACACCCCTTTGTGAATTTATTTACTAGGTGTTTACCCTAATGCCTCTTCCAACATTTTTGGGCGCTGGATCACGGTCTGCTTGACGCCATCACGCACGCCATGCTCTTTCACGGTGGCCTTCACGGTGGCTGTATGGCCCTTGGCGGGGAAGTCGTAGGACTTACCTTTGTAGATGACTACGTTCTGGTCTGCGTCTTCGCAGATGTGGATGTAGTTAGAACCATAGATGCTATCCAGAACGATGATGTGGACGGTGGTAAGGGTAAGGGTCACCTTTTGTCCTACAGCGCCCACAAAGGCGCGATTGGCGTTCAGAGCAGCCTTCTCGCTGGCCCACTCGGCTTTCTTGGCTGCACGAGCGTCAATGCCCTTGAGAATTGCTTCGGACTGTTTGGGTGACAACTTGCCAAAGGTGTCCAAGGCTTGAGCCATGCTACCCATGAAGCCTTCTTTGTACGACAAGTTGCCGTGGTCGCTATAGACCCGACCAGCTTCGGCGGCGTCGAGGATTTCAAGCGCACGAGGTGTATTGGCAAGCCATGTCTTGCGTGCATTCATCAAAATGTTGCGCTTGCGGCCTGCTTCCCATGCTGCTGGGTGTTCAATGTTTGACATAATTTACTCCTGATTCACTGTCCTGCGGATTGCAGTGGTGTAATTGTATATTAAACCAACGAGCCTCAACACAAATATTTACTAGGTGTTTTCCCTAAGTCTTTTTTACCCGTCTTGAGGTGGGCCATCATCCTTTGGAGCGCCTCCATCGTGTAGTTTGGCTCTTGGCTCTTCTTGATCCACTCCTCGATCTCAGCAAGGGTGAAGTCGCGCCCGTCGTCAAATCCGCGCACATAGTCGTTCATATTTCCTCCAAATTCAAATAAGTGGTGATGATGTAGCCAAAGGACATCCCGCCCCAGATCAGCGCTGCTTTGTGCAGCAGCCCATCCCCGCCCCAGCCAAAGTACAGGCAGGCAGCGGCCATGACGGCCACCACTATGTCAGCAATAATGGTATCCCTGTTCATGCTGTGTACTCCAGTGCTTGCAGCTTGCTGATGCGGGCGTTGATCTCCATCACGGTGTTGTTGAAGTCTGACATTGCCTTTTCCTTCCGAGCCTCCAGCGCGGCGATCTGCTTGGCCGTTGGGTCAAAGCCGTCTGGCACCTCGACTTCAATTTCTTGCTCACATACAAAGACGCGCTCGTCATCATCTTGCACTTTGAATGAAAAAATTTGGTAGACACCCTTGTCATCCCAAAGGTACTTTTGAAAGTAAACGTAAGCAGTAATCTTGATTTTCATGATGTTCTCCTTGGGGCCGAAGCCCCGTTTGGTTTATTTGCTGGTTGGTTGGTTGAAGTATTCGCCTACTGGTCGGCCAAACTTTTTAGGACTGCGGCCCATTTGCATTCCCAAGGCGAAGATGGCATCGTCACGGTTTTTGGCGGTAAAACCTTGGCCTAGTTGGCCGATGGCGTCTTTGTAAAAAGCGTGCCACATCTTGATGTTTCGGTGGTATTTGACTGTGATCATGTTGTTCTCCTGATTAACGGCTGGTGACCTTGACCGTGAACACGGCGGTGGTCTTGGTGTGGCTGGCAATCTGCTGGGCGGTGGCACCTAGCTCGGCCAGAAGGGCTTTGTAGTCAACCGATGAGCGGTTGGTCTCGCTGTAAGTGGCCTTGAACAAGGCACCCTCTACAACCTTGGCACCGCCTGCGCTGGCGCTGTCCTTGATGCCGTCCTTGATGGCGTCAGCACGGTCGGTCAGGTCTTTGATCTGGGCCAGCAGTGCGCCGAGGGTGTCTACGTCATTGAGTTTGAGATCGTTGTTCATCGCTGTTTCCTTCACTGTATCGACTGTGCGGTATTGCTGTGTCGATGGTGATAGTGTAACACCAAATTAAACGATACAAGACTTTTCTCAATTTATTTTCTAGGTGTTTACCCTAATCTATGTTTCCAACTATGCCCCTTGGCAATTCGCCACAGGTGCGGGTATCTCAAGCCGTACTCTTTTGCCGCCTCACTAGGGCTGATCAAACCAGCCTGCAAGCGATCAACAAGCTCAACTGGCACGGTTGCCGCATGATGGGCTTCGCCTCGCTTGTAGAGCTTCCTGTCCGTTCGGTCTTTCATGTTTCCAGTTTGCGTATCCCAGCGAAGGTTCTCAATGCAGTTGTTGGTTGGGTTGCTGTCGTTATGGCAAGCCAACTCATGCTCTTCTGGCTCACGATCAAAGGCTATCAACACAAGCCTTGAAACAAGCTCTGTGAATTTCTTTTTATTGATTCCAAAGCGCACGGTCATGTACCCGCCTCGGTCGTACTGCGATAGCAAGCGGCCCTCGTATCTTTGGGTCACAACACCATTGATCAGCCCGCAATGCTTTGTTACTGACCTAGGGTAGGAATAAATGCGACCCATATTCGATGCGGCAATGAAGCCCTCAAATTTGGGAACATCTCTAAACTCTTCATTTGGCAATGCCAAGTAGGGTTGTAACGTCATCGAGCAAATCCTTTTCGGTGTATCCATAGTGGGCTTCAAACGCTTTGCGGCCCATGCCATGTATACCCATATTACCACGATGATGCTGTGGGCACAAAGGCAATACAGTCATATGGCTTGATCGTTGGGCCATACCAACCCCACTTCTAGGATGATGCAATTCGCTTGGCGTTCCTTCATACCCCATGCGTTTACAAACCATACAACCTAGCTCGGCAACCCTGCTCATGTGCTTTCTTTCTGCGGCAGTAGTCATGGCCTTGGGCAGTCTTCAGGCACCTTCACGGCCACATACACAGGGGTGACTAGGCGCTTCTTTGGTATCACCCAGCGGTCTATGTACACATCGGGCATGGCGACCAGCGACTTGGCTATAGATCGTTGGTCAAGGCCAGCTATAGCGCAAAGTTCTTTTTTTGTTAGGCCATCTTCATAAGCCAGTAGGGTGTCGCGTATTAGCTGGTGCCTAGATTTTCTCAAGCGTTCTTCTCCTTGAGTTTGGTTTCTGCAGCAATAAGCACCTCATCCCAGCTAAGTTTCGCCTTTGCAAATACATAGACATCTTCATTCGTCAGCCCTACCCACGGGCGCTGTGATTGCTCTGCATCTTTCATCGCTTCTTTGAAGTCAGCCACAAAAGATATTGCTTGCAAACCATATTCCTTAAGAATATTCTCAACAGCAGGAAACCAATCTGGTGGCTCTGTGCGCTGTGGTGGGGCGGTGTAAAGTTTTGTTCCCACTGGCTGCATGATTTCAAGATAGCCAATCGTGATTCCATTGATGCGTTGCACGGTTCCCACAGGCTCCTGCGCTGGCTGTGCCAAGGCTGCTTGCCATCCTGCCCATGCCCAATATGCAAAGCTATCCCGTTCGTATGGGTTAGTGCTGTCATCGTAGTCACTATCCCACCACGCATTAAACGCTTCGCTGGGTGTGTCCCATTGCTCTAGTTTGTCCTGCGCCATAGCGCGTTTTGATTCGTAGCCTGTCATGTTGTTCCCCTAAGAAAATACCCAAGTACAAGCCCGATGCAGTAAGCACCAAGTAGTGTGTAAACCAAATTAAGAAATTTTTTCATGTTGTTCCCCTTGAGTGTTAGCTCTTTTTCGAATAAATTCAGCTACGCCTTGTTTGTCATAGCCGTACAAATTTTCCCATTTTGTTGCAATGAAATCACGCTCCTGTGCTGCTACCAAGGCGGCAAACTTTTCCAAATCTTGGTCATTGATACTATCTGAACTTGGGCCTTCCCATCGTTTCATTCCAATATCGCCGTTTCGTACAAGCCCCGCTTGCATTGCTAGTTCAATGATGTTCATAGCTTCCCCCACAACACAAGTGCAATCAGCACCACACCAGCCACTAGGCCCAGTACCGCGATCAGCGCTTTGAAGGATTCGAACACTTCCTCTGCGGGGTCAGGGTCATGCCTGCCGCGCTCCATGTATGCCTTGTCTGCTGGTTTCATTTGGCACGCTCCTTGAGCATGGCATCTGCCATTTCGTATGAAGCCTCTGCTATTTTTCGTAGCCACTCTGTGGCAATGTCTGATTGGTCGTGAATTCCTTCGTCTATTAAAACCGCTTGCATAGCCAATCCCGCAAAGTGGTCACGCAGGGTCATGTCCCTTGCAAAGCCGCCTGTCTTGACCATCCAGTCGGTGTACTGCTTGGCGTATGCGCCTTCCACAATCATTTGATCTTTCATTGCACTTCTCCTAATGAAGCCAAAGATAAAAGCCGTGCAAGATGCCGATTGGGAACAAGATGGCACCAGCCAACAGGAAGCCCCACAAGCCCTGAGCAAAGCAGGTAAAAACGTGCGTGAACCAAGCGGCCACGCAAAGTAATCCAATTAGTGCAGGCATTATTAACCTTCTTTCTTGTACTCAGATATACGCTCGTTTAAGCGCGTGATACGGTTTTTGTTGTACTCAACATTGGCAATGCCCCAATCAACTGCCGACTCTGCGTCCAGCTTGGCAACATGGGCACGAGCCAGTTCTGCCACTATCAACTCAAGTGGTGTAGGTGCCCGCAATTTTTCTTTGATGATGTCAATTAGCTTCATTGCTTTTCTCGCTTTTGATTCGCTCGTAGCGGTTCATAAACTCAACCAATGCTATTGCAAACTCTTGGTCTTCCCCAACAATGAATGCCGCAGATCCTGTTTCAGAATCAACAACTGCTTCCGATAAAGATCCACCCCATTGCTTCGGGACTTTGACGATACCAAGTTCATAAGTTTTCATACGGTCACCTTAAATTCTTGTCGGTTGTTTGCTTGTTCTGTACGCCAGATCTCAACGCGAAGCTCGGCTGCGGTGATGTCCCACTTGAGCTTCTCTTCAATCTCTACCGCTGCTTGTAAGCCCCGGATCAACTCCAGCATCTCTGGGTGTGCGTAGGCTTCGCGTTCTTGGGCACCAATAGCTGACTCGTTGGACTTCTTCATCAAGATGGCCTTGAGACTCTTGCGGTAATGCTCGATGTAGGTGCGCTCTGCCTTGGCTTTGGCGAACTGCTTGGCGTGTCTTAGGATGTAATCCACCGCCTCGTGAGGGTCTCGGTCTTGCACTGTATTTCCTTTCGCTGTTTAAGTTGAAGTTAAAGCATATCACACTTTTTTATCCCGCCTATCTTTTTCTTCAATTATTTTTTGAGCTTGCTCGTAGGCCACATAAGCAATATCTTCTGGCTGGGCGCTCTTGGGCCTGCTCAGTAGCGCCAGCATGGCAAACATAGCCACCACATCAACCCACTCTGGTTCTTGTTTCATTCGTGCTTTCCAAAAAGTGCTTCGCCAGCAACATCAGGGAATCTTGCTCCCCATGCGACAACTTGCTGCACATCCATGTTCTCTAAAAATCCATCGACTGAACTGATCCTGTACTCGATCTCTCCGCCATATGTCTTCACCTTGGCTATGCCGATGCATCCCCTTGTATTGGTAAACCACAAGCACCTTAGTGGCAAGTCTTCATTCATGACATCTCCTCAATTTTGATCTTTAGCATCCCGCCAATGGTTGGTGCCCAGTAAATGCGTAAGTCTTTTATCTGCGAGTCGTCCTCGTAAACCCCGGCATGGGCCAGTGAGTCGAGCGTGGCCTTTAAGAGATTGTCTAGGTCGCGCCTGCGGTTGTCTGGCCGGTGGGCCTCCACCGTAAGGCACAGCGGCCCGTCAAAGTGCTTCTGTGCCCGCTGTATTAGCATCTGGTCGGCTACCTCTTGCCGATAATCTCTGCCATCCTTGCTGATCAGCATCCGTCCGTTGACGGTTCGCCAATAGGTGTTGACCGATGGAGGCCACGGCAGCGTTATTTCAAGCGGGTTCATTGGCGCTGCTCAGGTATGCGATTGCGTATCGCGTCCCCTAACTTCTTAATGTCCACACATTCGTCAGCCAACTTAGCACAGGCTTCCCGCTCAATCAGGATTGCCATGTGCGTTGCGTGCATTGCGTAACCAAGGATCTCCTCCCTGACCTCTGCCAGCGCTTTATCAAACTCAAGCTGCGTAAACAGGGTTTGCCCCTGCGAAAAAATGTTCTTAGCGAACTGGTTCATTTCCATTCTCCTTCGTTGCCTTTACTGCCTTTGCTCCATTGCTCTCGGACATCTCTGTCCAGATTGGATTTAGGGTGAATTTGGTTCCATCCTTTGACAGTCTTCCCAGTGATGTCACGGTAGCCGTCAAGGAATCGCACCGCAGCGTCACGATCTTGTATTCGGGTTTTGATAACCCACCGAACAAGACAGCGATGCCGATGCTCGTCTTCACCTTTCCCCTCTTGCGCCGCATTCACGCCTCCTCCTTCAAAGCCTGCTTGTACATCTGGATCTGGATCGACCGCATACGCTCACCAGCAAGATTCCGAAAGCGCAGCCGCTTGGCCCACGCCTTGGGGTCAACTCTCTCTGTACGCTCCGCCATCATCGGGGCGATCTTGGCTAACTCCGCAGCCACCCGCTCAGGATCCGCCGCTGGCTCTGGCAGCATCAGCACCTCTGGCGCTGGAGCCATGCGGCACAGGTTCTTGAACTGGATCACGTTGGGCACCCGCTCAGGCAGGTTGTCTAGCGCCCAGACAATGCGCTTCATGGTCTCCTTGTTTTGCATGAAGCTGGAAAGCTCGTGCTGCCACATAGACTTGACATCGGTGATAGGCGCTGCCCCAAAGGAATTCTGCCAAGCCGCCCCGTAAGTCAGGGCCAACCGCTCAAACAGTCGATCAATTGCTACCATTTTCAATCTCCAGTGCGTTGACAAAAGTGACTGGCTTGCGGCCAACCATCTCCTCGTACTGCTGCTGCTTGTATTCCCTTTCGGTCTCGGCAAAGCTCTTTGCAGACGTTTTAAGGGCTGTTTTGACCCACTCAGCCTTGAACCCTACCCAACCCCTAGTGCAACAGGTCTCCAAGGCTTCCTGAAGGCTGTAGCCAGCTTTGTTGGCCTCCCGCAAAATTCCCTTGATGCCCGTATCCGTGATCGCCGCCTTCTTTGCTTTGCGGAGCTGAACAAAATCCTGCCAAACTTTTTCTGACACGCCGTCAGGCGCTTGTATTCTTTTATGGTTTATGGTTAATGGTTTATGGTTTATGGTTGGTTGAACGGTTGTTGGACGGACGTTGACTTTTTCGGCTGCACGCTTGGCAGCAGAGGCTTTTCCAGCCTTAGATGCGGTCTCCAGCTTGCCCTTAAATGCCTCAATTTCGCGCTCACAGCGGCTGTGAAACCATCCGTCCTCGTCCTCTTGGAACATATCGACCAACACGGATTCAACGACCGTTACATCCATGCGAATCCTACGGGCCACCCACTCAGTGTCCGTAGGAATCTTCCCCTCCGTGTCGTAGTACATATCCAAGAGGCGTCTGTAGGCCAGATCCTCGTCGTTGGTCAAGTGGGCTGTCGCCGCTCTGTAGTCACCGATGTGGTGTTGGTAGTAATGCATTTTTCGCTGTCTTTCCAAAAATATCGGGCCGTAATTCAACCCTCTTCACTTTCCTGCCTGTATGGATTTCGATTGCTCTTGCCAATTCGGGGCTAGGCAGTTTGCGCCCCTTGTTGACCAGTGATAGCCACGTTTTGGAGATGCCTAGCTTGAGGGCCAGATCCCGCTGCGTGCCTCGCGGTTTATCCTTGAAATATTCGGTTAGGTTCATAAAGCTCCTGTTGTTGAGTTAACACGATGTTACACTAAAAATCACGATTTTGAAAAATTTTTTGTAATTTCTGGTTAAACGTGATATAGTCGCTCCAGTTTAACCTAAAAGTGAACCATATGGACAGCGAACTTGAACAGGCAATGGCCGAAAAGATGCTGATGCTTGCCCAAGCCCTTGACCGGGCGCAGGCGGGTGTCGCTACAGAGGGGGACTGGTGGGTGATCCGCGCAGAATGCGGCATCCCTTGTCCCATAGTGAAACTTGAAACTAGGAGTGAAAAATGGGTCTAACAGTAAGTCAAACAGACGGCGGGGGTAACTTTGCACAAGTGCCTCCGGGGATGCACCTTGCTCGGTGCTACCGAATCGTGGACATGGGCACGCAGCAGTCCACATGGCAGGGCAAAACCAAGTTCCAGCCAAAGGTGATGTTCCAATTTGAGGTACACAGCGAGGATGCTGATGGCAATCCGTTGCTTACCGAAAAGGGTGAACCCCTATCAATCTCCAAGAACTTTACGGCCAGCTTCTTTGACACAGCCAAGCTGCGTACCGAGTTGGAGAACTGGCGGTCACGCGCTTTTACTGAAGAGGAGTTGCGCGGCTTCCAGCTAAAGAACGTGCTGGGCGTTTGGGCCATGCTGTCGGTGGTGCGCGAGAAAGGCCAAGACGGAAAGGACTACACCAACATCTCCAGCATCAACCCAGTGCCGTCCAACATCAAGCGTGCAGGTCTGCCTAATGGGCACAATCCGCTCAAGGCGTTTGACTTGGACGAGCCAGACATGGAGTTGTTTGAGACCTTCGGCCAAAAGATGAAGGAGAAGATCCAAGCCTCTCCTGAGTGGAAGGCTGCAAACTCCACCGCTCCAGAGCGCAAAGCCCCCAAGCTCAATACTGGGTCTGGGTTCGATGATATGGAAGACGATTTAATTCCCTTTTGAGTAGGAGACCAGCTATGAAACAAGATGACAACACGTTTGACCTTTTTGAGTCTATTGAGTACATCGAGCCACGCAAATTGGCTCGACGAGAAGATCCAATCACATCAAAGAAAGCTGCGCTTCGGGTTGATGAATTTGCTGGCAACCTTTGCGCCAAGATCTACCAAGAACTTAAAAAGGGCGACGGCACTTTTGAGCAGCTTGCAACTCGTCTTGGTTTGCGCCCAGACCAAATCTGGCGAAGGCTTCCTGATCTGCAAAAAGCAGGTTATGCGGAGCCTACTGAAAAAGAAATTGTTGGTCAGTCTGGTCGCGCACAACGAGTGTGGAAAGCAATTTAAATCGGGGGAAAGCGGATGCTGTGTTTCAAATAGTCCAGCAACTAAATATAAACACAGAAGCAGCGAGTACCCCACCCTTTAAGGATAGATATGAGTACAGTAATCAGGGCCAGTGAGTCAAATCATTGGTACACTCGTGATGGCGTTCCGCAGTACACGGTGGAAGCCAAGAAGGGCGGACAACGCGCCACAACCCTTCGTGATGCCCGCACAATGAATCTGGTGCCCTCGGTCACCACCATCCTTGGCGTGGCAGCAAAACCCGCTTTGTTAGCTTGGATGCAGCAGCAAGTGCTGATGGCCGCGCTGACATTGCCAAAAGTAGATAGCGAGACAGAAGAGCAATACATAGCCAGAATCATCCATGACTCGAAAGAGCAGGGGCGTGCGGCTGCGGACGCTGGAACAGACATCCATGCATCAATACAAGGGTACTATGAAGGTTATTCAACAGGAAGGCACAACGAGAGTGTTACGGCCTGCGTACAAGCGATCAACGAACACTTCGGTGACTGGGGCTGGGTATCGGAGCGTTCATTCGCACACGAACTCGGTTTTGGCGGTAAGTGCGACCTATATGTCCCTGCCGATGAACAAGGTGATGGCTTCGTCATTGACGTTAAGACAAAAGAATTCTCTGACCCAGCAAAGGTCGAGGGCTACGATGAGCATCTGATGCAGTTGGCAGCGTACCGTGTAGGGCTTGGATGCCCCAAAGCACGCTGTGCAAATGTGTTTGTGAGTCGTAGCGTCCCCGGCCTCGTGGTGGTCAAGGAATGGTCATTAGAAGACCTCGATCGAGGTTGGCCGATGTTCTCCCACCTTCTTTCCTTCTGGCAACTAAAGAACAAGCACACATGAAATACTTAACCGAAGAAACAATTAAGCAGATCTTTTTCTACTGCGACATCCATGAACCCAATGCCATCGCAGCGGATGATGTGGACATCGTTCAGTTTGCCAACAAGCTGCTGGCCTATGCCCATCCCCATTTAGCCAAAGCGGAGCATGA